>JACCDR010749083.1_pt1 | contig 197137 bp, 224 predicted proteins | sample 7446431 | NCBI WGS metagenome assembly JACCDR01 (sample SAMN15323443, study PRJNA562643) | freshwater metagenome | isolation source: river surface water | place: USA:Blue River Watershed | collected 2017-08-17
TAGCAGGAAAGGTCGTAGAAAAGATTTTCAGTTATGGTTGCGAAGTCCCGAAAGTTGACCTGCAATACATGTACGATATAGGAAAATTATAAACAATGTGGTACTCACCAGAAGGTTACAAAAAAGAAATCATTGACTTGAACCAAGTCTATCTCGATACACTTAAGGGAGACTTGGAAAAAGACCAAGCGCGCATTACGTTGATTAAGTTCTTGAGGAACAACTTGACCTTTACAACGGAGCTACTGACGGGGATACAACTAGCTCCTTATCAGGAAATTAACTTAAAGGGGATGCTTAATCGTAACTATGCTATGTGTGTCTGGGGTCGTGGTATTGGGAAGACGTTTACCGCTGCTGTTTATTGTATTCTCCAGACAGTTTTCGAGCCTAACACGAATATACTTATTGCTGGCCCGACATTCCGTACCGCCCGCTTTATCTTTAACCATATTGAGAAGATAGCTGACAGTCCAGATGCGAAATTACTTTTCCAAGCCTTGGGCGCAAAATCTAAGAGAAGCGACGAGTTTGAATGGAGAATAAATGGAGGCTCAATCCGAGCAATTCCTCTTAACGGCGAAAAGATTCGTGGTTTCCGAGCTAATGTCCTAGTTATTGACGAATTCCTACTAATGCCAGAAGACATTATCAAAAACGTCCTCATGCCGTTCCTCGTGGCCCCACAGGACATGAAAGAGCGCATTAAGATACGCTCACTTGAAGACCAATTGATACGCAAGGGAGCTATGAAAGAGAGCGACAGAATTGTATTTGAGAATAACTCAAAAATGATAGCCCTTTCATCAGCCAGCTATACATTCGAAAACTTGTATAAAACGTACAGCGAATGGAGTAACCAAATTTATACATACGACCAAAGGAACAAGATAATCCAAGGCGAACAATCGCCAAAGGAAGACGAGGAAGGAATGGCAGACGGTAAATACTTTATAAGTCAAATGGCTTGGAATTCTATCCCAGACTACATGATAGATAAACAAATCATCAAACTCGCAGCTAGCGAAGAAACTAGAAGCGCCGCGTTCCAAAGAGAATATTGCGCGCAATTTACTGATGGTAGTGACAGTTATTTTAGCGCGAAAAAGATGCAGTTATGTACGATTGCTGATGGCGAAGAACCTCACATGCTACTGACCGGAAAAAAGGATAAGAAGTATGTCCTATCAATAGACCCGAACTTTAGCAATAGCCCGACCTCAGACTATTTTGCTATGTCTGTTATGGAGTTAGACCCACAGAATAGAGACTGTACCCTTGTTCATGGTTATGGCGTCGCCGGGAAAGACTTAAAAGACCATATCAAATATCTCTACTACATCCTCAAGAACTTTAATATTGAGATGATAATTATTGATTATGCTGGATATCAATTTATCGAAGCGGCCAACGAACATGAGCTATTCAAAAGAGATAAAATCGAACTAAAGATATTCGAATTCGAGTCGGACAAAGACGGTATAGAATACGAGAAGCAGGTCAAACAGGCCCGTAAGAGCTACAACAAAGAGATTGGAAGAATCGTCTTTACCCAATATTTTACTACCGACTTCATTCGAAAAGGTAATGAATGGCTACAAGGATGTATTGATTACAGGAAGCTATGGTTTGCCTCCCGTATTAATCCTAACGCATCCGCGTTCACAAAATCAATATCTTCTGGGATAGATGTCAAACTCGTAGGGGCGGAAACTATTGGGGAACATATAGACCAACAGGACTTCATCGTATATGACACCAAAAAGCAATGCGCCTCGATTGAAGTAAAAAGTTCTACTAAAGGTATCCAAACATTTGACCTTCCTCAATCCTTCAAACACGATACTACCCCAACGCGCCCGAGAAAGGATAATTATACTACCCTAATGTTGGGCGCTTGGGGAGTTAGATGCTACCATGACATCATGGACGCTCCAGTGGAAAGTAATGCAACATTCGTGCCCTTCGCCATATAAAAAGTGTAATTAACAGGATAGGAAAAGGGTATGTCAGATAGTTTAATTAGGCTAAGACAATTAAATCAGAGGGATTTATCAGGATTTTTAGAACAAATTCTGCCCGACGTGCTTAAAAAGGGCGGAGTAATTATTGGCGGAGATACCCTCCCAACTCTTTCTGGACAATACGACTTAGGCTCCCAATCTTACCCTTGGGAGAACGTTTATACTGATGAGATTAGCCTCCCCTACGGTTCTGGGATTCGATATGGAGATACGTTAGTATATTTCGAGACTGGCAATTCTTATTCAAAAATACATATCGGCGGGTATTCCATCTCATCCGATGGTAATGGTAATACGATTATCGGCCCCACAGGTCCGACTGGTGCTACGGGTCCAACTGGAGTAACTGGACCATCTGGTATAAGCGTCACCGGAGCGGCTTTATGCGCCCCATATACTGGGTTCTCTTCCCCATATACTTTCCACTTAAAATTCTCAAATGGTACTACAGGAAACTGCCTGCCGCTACCTATCGGCCCACAGGGTCCAACCGGCACATCTGCAACCGGAGTTTGGCAGTCTGGGGACTATATAAAATTCCTATTTTCAGATGGTAGTAGTGGTAATTTAGTTCAGCTTCCAACAGGTAGCCGTGGCGAAAGAGGATATATTGGGGGCGCTGTTATTGAGTTCGACCAAATCACGGGCATCTATTCTGGCGAAGCGCAGCCCCCAGAAGTAGATATCATAGACTTCGGAATAAATAACCCGGAACTCACCTTCCTCAAAGGATTCTCTTATAATTTCGACTACAATGGATTAAATACCCTTTTAGTTACCTCTGGCGTTGACGAAATACCAACGAACTTTTTGGCAAGCGGGGGAATAACGGGCGAGTATCTCAGACTGACTTTCTATGATACTGGAAGCTACGACCCAGCAAGATATATCTTTGGAGAGACGGGTATTGAACCAAGTCCTATAAGTGACTCGGTAATTTTCGATAGTTTTTCAGATGACCTGACGGGAGCGTTTGCTACCGTTAGCTACGGCGCAGGTAGTAAATATTACTATGGCTTCCAGAAGTATAACATCTTCACTAAGTTACCATTAACTGGAAGCGACGGCTTCGGGCACTACATACTTGGCGTTGCTAATTTCTCATATACGGCTCCAACGGGGCCAACGGGTCCAAGTGGTATCCAAGGAATACCGGGACCAGCAGGTAATACGGGGCCAGCGGGCGAAGATGGCCCATCTGGAGTCTCTATCACTGGATTAGAAAGAAATGTAAACGATATTAGATTCGGATACAGTAACGGGGCTTTTAGCGATTGGATTAATCTACCATCGGGTGGCCCATCGGGCAACAACGGTGCAACTGGACCAACTGGCCCAAGCGGTGTTGCTGGTCCGAGCGGCGTTGCTGGGCCAAGTGGCGAGCATGGAGATTTATATTCCATGTCCTTTGCTTTAAGCAATATTTCTTATGGAGGAACTGGCGCGGCCTTCTTCAAATATCCATCCGGCTCAGTAGTAGGCTCGGTAGTAACTGGAAATAATAGGGTTTTTAGCGCGGGCGATAGGCTTGTTTTCGAAGACGATGCGTTTAGGGGAATGGCTTATTCAGCTTGGCAAAAATTGATATTTGCAGACGTTCCTAGCACAGACTATCGTTATTTCAGTGCTTATGTGTATGACTACGATAAGACAAATGGTATTCTGTCTGTCGTCGTTAACACGGATACCTATTCTTGTCCATCGTGTTCCTTAGATGGCAATAATAATCCAATTCACGAATTCTATAAATATGACGTTATAGACTTGAACCTTGGAGGTCTTGGTTCTACCGGGCCGACAGGTCCATCGGGCGCTACTGGATTACAAGGAGAACCGGGGCCAAGCGGCGCAAGGGGTGGGCCATTCGCTGTTAGCCCTCCATCTGGGTTGCTAGCTAATAACACGTCTATAGTCAGCTTCTACGAGTATGACTCAATGAATCTTTATGTCACGGGCGCGGGCGTCACAATAAGATTTAACTCAGGGACAATATCAACCGGGCAGGCGGTTATGATTAGATTGACAAATTCTGGGGCAATAGACGGAGACGTGGAAGACGGAGACATTTTCTGGGATACCGAACAAATGAGATTCCCAAACAACGTTTGGCCAGTTTTCCCAAGAAACGTTGGATATTCGAATATCTATACGTTTATAAGGCATAGGGACTATAATAATCATCCAGTGTATTTCTGTACGTATGCCGCTAACTATGCAGGTCTATAAATATGAGAAAAACGAAAAAAACACAGATAATTGATAATTTGACGGTCGCAGAGGCATCGCTTTCTGATAACACCGCTACCCGACGTAACGCGGCAGGCTCCATAGAAAGAACGGACAGATTCAAGAACATTGACGATGGGCTAGTCCCATTCAAAACTAGTGCCAAGGGATACGGGCAGGGACACTCTTCGGTAAGCGTGAAGGAAGCTGTCGTGCTTTGCCAAAAGGCATATTATAACTTTTCTATTTTCAGGAACATCATTGATTTGATGACTGAGTTTTCTACGAACAATATTTATTTGCGCGGCGGGAATGCTAAAGCTCGTGGATTTGTGTCTGCCCTGCTAAACAAGATAAATATTACCTCCTTCCAAGAGAAATTTTTTCGAGAATACTTCCGTTCTGGTAACGTTTTCTATTACAGGTTCGATTCTGAAATTGACTCATCGGAAATTAATAAGATAACGCAAGTTTATGGCACAGACCAGATGCAGGTAGAAAAACTGGTTATACCATCAAGGTACATCATATTAAACCCAGCGGATATTCAATTAATAGGTACGGCTAACTTCGGCTCAGGTATTTATCAAAAAATACTAACAGATTTCGAATTAGCGGCCCTAAGAAACGCAAAGACAGAAGAGGATATAGAGGTATTTAATTCCCTACCGAAAGATATCCAAAAAAACATCAAAAGCCAAAACCCATCTTCGGTAGTGATATCCCTAAATCAAGAGAAAGTAGGGGCTGTCTTCTATAAGAAGCAGGATTACGAACCATTCGCTGTCCCAATGGGATACCCCGTTCTCGAAGATATAAATGCTAAGGCAGAACTCAAGAAAATGGACATGGCTATTGCTCGCGTAATGCAACAGATGATTTTATTGATTACAACGGGCGCTGAACCAGATAAGGGCGGAATTAACCCCGGAAATATCAAGGCTCTCCAAGACTTATTCAAGAACCAAACCGTTGGTCGAGTAATTGTTGCTGATTATACGACTAAGGCCCAATTCGTAATACCTGATGTTTCTGCGATATTAGACCCGAAGAAATACGAAGTGTTGGACAACGATATAAACATCGGTCTTAACAACGTTTTCTCTGGCGGCGAAAAGTTCGCTAATCAACAGCAAAAGGTAGAACTATTCGTAGCTAGATTAAAACAGGCGCGTAACGCCTTCTTGAATGACTTCTTACAGCCGGAAATCAAACGTATCTGTAAATCTGTAGGATTTAAGAATTTCCCTACTGCCTATTTCGAAGACTTCGAATTGAAGGATAACACAAACTACGCTAAGATTTACGCTAGGTTGATGGAGCTTGGTATCCTAACCCCAGAAGAAGGATTTAGAGCAATTGAAACAAATACTCTTCCAGACCCAGAAATGATGGAAGAAAATCAACGGGAATATAAAAAGCGCAGAGACGCGGGGCTTTATCAACCACTTATCGGCGGCGGCGCGGAAACTCCTAATAGCGATGGAACTGGAAGACCGTCAGGTTCCTCTGGGATTAAGAAGACTACCAATAAAATCACGCCTATTGGTGCATCGGACGTTAATTACAGCCTCACAAAAATTAAGGAGAACCTAATCTTAGCTACTGAAACGGAAGAGCTTGTAAAGCAAATCCTAAAAGAAAAGAATGGGCTAAAAAGACTAAGTAATAAGCAAAAAGACGTAGCTAGGGAAATAGTTAAGGTCGTTTGCGCCAACGAAACTCCAGATAACTGGAAGTCTAAAGCCAAAGATTATTGCGATAATCCTATTGACACGAACCCAGAGCGCATAGATGAAGTCCATTCAATAGCTGTCGAACATCAACTAGACCCATATATGGCTAGCATCTTGTTGGCTAGCAAAATTGAATAATGGCCTTTCCGTTTAATTTTTTTCAACATATAGTTAATGACATTTCGGGTAGAATTGTCGGCCCGGAAGGTATTAACCCGCTTGAATTAATAGACGAACCATCTTATACAATCTCTTACACTGGCGAGATAGAGCAGCCTAAAAATGACAGGTTAGATTATAATATCAGTCTTTCGGGAGACTTTGTACCACATAGTAAAGATTCTGGGGTACTATACATAGAGTTCTCTGGAGAAATGTCTTATCTAAATGATAGGACTTTATATGAAGTTGCCTTTTCTGGAGATTTAGAGTCAAGAGCTATTGATTTTGCAGACTATTCGGCAACTCTTACTGGAGAGGTATTCCAAGCCCTTTGCGATAGGTTCAGTTATACTACTGCGATTGTTTCGGGAGAAGTTGAAGGCTATCAAGATAAAATTAATACTTCTGTTTCGTTTTATGGAAGAAAGGAACCTATAATAAAAGATAGGTTAGATGCTGATATGGTGCTAGTTACGGGATACTATACATATAGCGCCGCAGCGATTAGAAGAGATGTCGAAGACTCAGTGAGCGCGGGTATATTTATCATTAGTGGTAGATACTATCAACCAGCAAGTTAATGAAAAAGAGTGTAAAATAAGAATAGGCATGAAGGCTAAAACAGAATACCAGCTAGAAGGAGCATTTAAGGTTGACATTTACGACCGGGCAGGAGAACTATTGGAAACGACAGACTTCTTCTCGAACTTCATAACCGCGACTGGTTTGTATTACCCGCTTACCTACTCTTTTGCCGACTGTTTCCGCTTCCTGTCCATTGGTACTGGCGCAGTAAATAACCGCAACGAGAAACACGCTTCTCCAACGTCTGGCCTTTATTCTCCAATTGATTCGTATGATACAGACCAAGGGAACCAACCCGGACAGTATATTAGTTACCGGGCTTACGTAAGCGGAGACGACCAACAAAAGGGTGGCTGTGGCACGACAATTAATAAAAGCGGCCCAATTTTTTATAGAGCTTGGTATCTCCCCTCTGGAGATGCGTTCATGGGGAACTCATATTCTTCTGGCGATTTCACTGGCCTTTTTATTAATGAGTTCATGGTGTCCCCAAGTTCTGGGACAGACAACACGGGTAAATACGCATTTAGCCGAGTCGTTAGACCCGTCTGGATTAAAAGGGATACTAGGGCAGTCATCACTTATGAATTAAAGCTTAGATTAGCTAATACTGGGATTAATCAATTCGGCTCAGGGACATTTGTTACCGGGAATGCTGACGTAGAAGACGATTATGATATTGTCGAGCAGTGGGCTAGACAGTCTGGATATTATCGCCAAGTTTATCATGGACTGAGATGTGTTGATGTTGCCGGAGCCACATTTACCATGAAGTACGGAGATTTGATGGAGCCTAAACATCGAGAAACCAGTCGTGGATTTTTCTATCTTTCTCCAGACAATAGCCAATTTGATGTATCCCCATCTGGCGGTTATCAAACAAATATCAATGACGCTTATGGGGCAGACGGACTCTATCAATTAAGTCACAGTCATAATTTGGACGGGCTGGCCTATCTTAGCTATGACGAGGATACTTTCTTAGAAACGAATCCGAAAGTCCTAGATACAATGCCGCTCGACGGTCCTAAGCTTCTATCTAATATAAGACTCAAAAGGGATTCTTCTAGCCCGAGTTTTGTCCCACTTCTAACTAATTACAAAAATATAACAGTACCTAGTATTGATTATACAAAATTTAATGGTAGAGATATTGACTTCTATTCATTAGCTACGCAAGGAGCTAGCGGGATGAGTCAAGATGACTCAGATTTAGGACAAAAAGCCTGCTTCTCGACATACACAGTCAGACTTCCGTTCGATAGTGGCACATATACCGGAAGAATGAAGAAAATTACAAGAAAAATGTTTATGACCCCGAGTAACTCTTTGGGCAGAAACACTAGATACGGTTCTTTAGTTTACGCATATCGTTATGGTAATCCGGGTAGCTATACCTATTATCCGATGATAGACTCTCTCTTCTTCGATAACTCAGGCCGCTCATTAATGCAACACTACCGAAGAATTACGGGTGTCTGTTATGAAGAGCGCGGGACTGGAGTTTTACAAGCGCATATTTATCCGGCCCCATACATGTCTGGGTGCTTTGATTTAAGGACTATCAATGGTCCATACGCAAATCCTCTCGTACATTTTAGAACTACAGTAAAAGATAATGATTATCTTGAGCCAGCTAATCCATACGATATTAATGTTGATGCTCCGAATGTCCTAGCCAAAATATGCCCTGAATGTTCTCAGGTTGGTACTGGTAGCTACGGCCAAACTGGAACTTTGACGCTAGGAACTGCAATATTCGAAGACGGTTGGGGAAGCGCATACGGATTCTATGGTAACTCTTGTTATGACTATGGATTGGCTGACCATTCATTAGACCAGACAGGAGTTCCATCTCCAAGCGGAAAAATCTATTGGCCTTATGTCGCGCCGCATGGTGAAGAAATTACTATGGGATTGTCAGGCATTGTTTATTATCATCCAGATATCGGTGTTATTAAAGACTACGACGGGTATTTCGGAGAAGACCAAGTAGTTCGCAAGATGGTAATGACGCCAGAAAGTCAAACCGTAACTGGCAGCGGAGTCAGCTTAACTTACTTCGGTAGTGACCCAGCCTCATTCCTATCCGGCCAAAGCGGCTACTTTATTACGACACAGAAGTTCTCGTCAAAATTCGGTGAATCAATAAACCTAACGACTCTCAGCAATTCAATTAAAAACGCCACCAATCATTTGACTGGCTATTTACTACACGAGGCCGATTACGCTAATAAACTCCACGGCGGAAGCTGGAAGACGGGACCATTCCCTCCAGTAAATTCTGCGAAGTTCTCTCTCAAAGCAGGCGCTTCTACAATTTCCGTGAATGGAGCGACAGTCACGGGCTATAGAGTATCTGGCTTCTTCGAATCTCTTTTGGAAAGAGGCTCTGGTATAGTAGATAATACATCCATGTTGAATTTTGCAGTGACGGGGACTAACCTGTATCTTACTTATATAGCTAATACGGGAGTTTCGACTAACGGTAATAATTTCGAGGCTTGGAGCTATCTAAGCGGAGATATTACTAAGACAGACTTCCGCGCGCCGTCTGGAAAGTTTATTCACTCAGAGGCTTATTCTCTTCTCCCGCACTATGGTTATCCTAATAGCCAATTCGGCGGGTATGGAATAAATAACGGCGGAACTTATCCAGCAATGTCATTCGATAACGGATTGAATTTATATCTGGATATTACTTGGTCATCTTCCTATGGTAGCTCTGACCCACAATAAATATGTCTTTATCTCACATCAAATTGTATGGAGAATATAAGGTAGATACATTCTCTAAGGATGGAATCCCGAGATATTCTACTGACTATTTCTCTAATACAATCACGGCGAGCGGACTAGAATTTCCGTATGATATCCCATTCGCAGATTGTTTCAGATACCTAAGTATTGGCTCGGGGACTTCTCCGACTGTAATTACTGGACCATCATATACTACTGGTGTAGAAACGCCAATACCAGCTTTCCAATATCTTGGAGAGTGGAATTCTGGAGCTTGCGGATATACCGAACATTCTAGCGGAGTCTATATGTATAGAGGCTGGAGGGTACCATCAGGAAGTTCTGGCGAGGAAACGTTTGATGGTATTTACGTAATGAAAGAGTTCTGCGTGCATCCAGAATTTCCGGCGGCTTTTGAAAAAGTAGGGGGCAACTATGTCAATCTAAATGACCTTCTTCCACGTTATCGCAATGATTCTGGTAATTTAACCGCGTTCTCAAGAGTAGTGGCTCCGTCGCCAATTACAGGATTTTCTGGCGATTATGCTATTGTCAGCTTCCGGCTAAATATGGTAGTAAATACTGGAGTCAAGTATTTTCAATATCTTATTAACGACCAAGACATGAGAACGGTTTGCGACTCTACTCCATGTACGGGTTGGAAAAATGCTTCTGGAGCCTATTCTCAAATACATCATGGATTAAAACTAGTTATACCAGAGGGGCTATCTCAAATTAGTTCTACAAATAAGGTCGGCTCGTCTTATACTCCAAAATTCGGATGCCCATTAGAACCATCTGTGGATGGTAGTCTTTATCGAGTTTATCTTAGCGACGATAATACTCAATTTTTGTTTGATTCTGTTAGCGGCGGGGCCGTTAAAACTGGTATAACCCAACCTTGGGCCGAATCCGGTAGCGCGCCATCGCTAGGACTTTGTAGCTATCATCCTATGGTCGAAACTGAAATACAGAACAGTATAAACCAATGGAGTAGGATAACAGATATAAGAAAAAGCAATGCAATTACCCCCAGTAGCGCGAATTTTAGAAATGAGGCCGCTAATCCGGGGATTGATGCCCATTTTCATTCTCAGCCTGCATACCAAAGAGCCGAATTACCTCATACTTTAGATGACAGAACTAGAGAAGTAAGACACTTATTTTCTTGGCCGTCAACATCTAATAATGGAGAACTTGCGCGCTCACTTGTCATTGCCTTTAGAAGCGGCGCTGGGCAGACCAAGGACTATCCTTTAGTAGATATGTTATTCGGTACAGACAACGGGACTTACATACCATCAATAGATACGGGAACTTTTAAATATACTCAAAGTTCTGGCCTTGCTCTTTTTGTTGATGAATGCAATGCTTTGAACCTTTACTTTAATGTAAGATGGTCAGCGCCATAAAATAAATATGGATTACGTCGCGAATCTCGTACTCAAAAATGACGCAAATATTCTATCAGATGTTATAGCTTTTGATAAATATGCCGCTGGCGCAAATCTAAAAATAGCAATAGTAATTGGAATTTTCGAGACGAATCCAGACAGGACGAAAGCCCTGCTTTCTTACAGACCTAAGAATCTATCGGGCATCAAAATTTTCAAATTCAAAAGCGATAATTATTCCGATGCAGTTACCGAAATAAATGATTTTTGGCGTAAAGAGTATGGGACATCTAGGGCATATTCTATCTTCAACAAAAGCCAAACTCTTAATGAGCGGCGAGTTGTTGTCTTGAGAGAGTTCTTAAAAAGCGGCTATCGCATGTGCGTAACTGGCCTCAATGTAGTTTCTAAAGGGAAAAGGAACTATTACTCATGTCATGTAATTTACGATTACGGCAGAAATATGAACTGCTATTTCTTTTCTGGGGAAGTAGAAGTACCAAACACAAAGGAAACTGAAAACGTATTTCTTTACGAGGGACCATTGTATGACTACAATCCAGAAGAAGACGACCTCGGGTACATATACGCCAATCAAACGTCTTATACCCAATCCGCCCAAATACACGATTTAGTTAAAGAGTCCAAAATAAAGTTTGCGATAAATTCAATTCCCAAAAATCAATTCGATGGAGCTTGGGCTGGTAAGAAAATATGTTTGGCTGCGTATTTTGGTTATTGGACTGGATATACAGAACTAGCCGTACAGACATTTTACTGTTTGAAAAGAATGGGTTTCCAAGTCCAGATAGTTAGTTTCGACGGATTTGATTCCGACATAACCACTGATGCGGATATCATTAACTCAATAGTAAAACCAAATGAATGTGACGCTGAAATACTATTTAGTATAATGCCCCCCAATGTTGCAGTGACTTTTAAAAACATTGGGATAGACACGGCGAGATTCAAGACGAAGATTCTTTTATCCATGTGGGAAACGACAAGGATAGAAGAGAAGCACGTCTCGAAGAATAACGAGATATACGATTATCTTTTCACTACATGTGATTGGTGCGCGGATACATTTAGGAATTCCGGTATCAAGGGACAGATATTATTGTTACCTCTTGGAGTAAACGAGTATATCTACAAACCCAAAAAATACGAAAATAAGTATTTCACGTTCATCACTGCGGGGCGCTTGGCCCACGGCGGCATACGCAAAGGTATAGAAGATGTTATGCGCGCTTTCTACATTGCCTTCCCAAATGATGAAAAAGTAAAGCTGAAAGTCAAAATTTATCCAGAGGAAGAAATCTCTGACGAAATTAGTTTGATACTCAAAGACAAGAGAATCGAGGTAATTAAAAAATTAATGCGCCCGAAAGAGTTCGTTGAGTTTCTGGGAGACTGTCACTGCTATGTTTCTGGGAGTAGAAGTGAGGGGTGGGGTTATATACAACATCAGGCCGCTATGCTAGGCAAGCCTGTAATCACAGTCAATTACTCTGGGCCAAAAGTTTTCCTAAACGAATCGGATAACTATTTCGTGAAACACCATGAGGAAGTTAGTTCGAAATACATCTACGAAGAAACTGGACACTGGGCCGCTTATAGCATTGAGGATATGGCGGAGCAAATGAGAGCAGCGGCAGGAAACCCAAGACTTGCAGCCTTGAAGGGTGAAATGAATAGCGTAAACGCTAGTCGTTTTAATTTTAAGAACTATTATTTTAGTTTGATAAAAAACCTAAATAGTATAGAAACTATAAAATAAAAATGAAACCAAACCTACATTTCATACATAATGCCAGAACTGGAGGCAACTTCATTAAAAACAATGTAATTAAAAACTCAGTAATTCCAAGGCCAGACCAAGCTTATGGAAGAGTAATGCTGCCCGGTATGGAGCTAGTAAACGGACAAATGTTCTCTTCATTGGGTCATATAAATATGCAGGGGATTCTCATTGAGAAATACTATCAAACATTTACCGTTGTTCGTCATCCATTGACTAGATTTTTATCGTGCTATTCTTTTAATAAAAATAAGAGAATCGGCTGCACTAATAGAGATTTGATTATGATGCTTAAGTCATCAGAAGATATCAAAGATTTTATTGATATGGTCAAATACAATGGTATAGCAAAAACTCTTAAAACTGACCAAATGTTTCGGACCCAAGAATCCGCCAATAAGCCGTTCAATGAAATACACATCATAAAATATGAGAACTTAGTGCCGGAAACTGATGCGTTTTTAAAATCTATCAATTTGAAACTATTCACGACAGAAAAAGTGAACTCCGTTCCAACGATAGAGGCAGATGAAGAGATAAAACGGTTTGTTGAATTAGCCTACAAAGAAGACTATAAAACCTATGGATACGACTATTAAGTTTGTAACAGGATATACTAAGGATACTCTTTACGAAAAAGAAGTAGAGAACTTAACAGAATCTCTACGGTACTTCTCTTTAGATTACGAAGTCTATCCATATAAATCTCAAAATGATTGGATTAAAAATTGTGCAGTTAAAGCCGAAATAGTTTTAGATGCTTTAGAAAAGTATAAGAAAAAAATTGTTTGGCTAGATGCAGACTGCGTAGTAAGAGAACGCCCAACAAAATTCTGGAAAATACCAGAAGAGGCTAACTTAGCTGCGCCAAGACATGACTGGTCTGTTTTTGGTAAAAAATCTCCAGTTATCCATTATGACAATGGAAGTGGTTGGCATTTGGTGGGCGGGACGCTAGCTTTCCCATATTCAGAAAAGACTATCCAGTTAGTCAAAGAGTGGATAGCACTTAACAAGGCTCAGGATAAATACGTTGACCAAGCAAACCTACAACAGATTATCGAAACTAACCGATTTTCTTTCTACCCATTACCATTATCGTATTTTAAGGTAAATGGATTCAGGGCGTTAGATGACCGTGGCGTGAAAAATGTTATCGAGCATTATCAGGCAAGTCATCGTTATAAACGAGAACTCAAGCGACTAAATGAAGGCAATAATATACTATGAGCATGATTGGCAATGGGAAAGGTTTTTCCATTCTTGTAAAGCTGGTTTAGAAAAGTTGGGTTATGATGTAGAAGCTTATCACTATGGAGATTCTAATAAAAAACTCCCTGACGGGCAAATAAGGCCAGCGGATGTCGTCGTCACTTGGGGATATAAGACGTTTGCTCTTGAGCTAAATCACTGGGCAAAAATAAATAAAAAAATTCATATAGTCGGAGAGAGGGGTTATTTAGGGGAGCGCATTAACCAGTGGACATCTATTGGGATAGGCGGTCTTAATGGAGAGGCGGATTTCAAAAATCATAATTCAGACTCTTATCGTTTCCATAAATATTTCAGGGAGTTAGTAAAGCCGCCAAAAGCAAACGGGGAATATATTCTAATAGCTGGTCAGGTTCCCGGTGATGCCTCCCTTCGGAAAGTAAACGGGCGACCTCCATACGAAGAATGGATAAATGAAATAAAAAAACAAACAACTATCCCAATAATATACAGGAAACATCCAGACACAAAAAAAGAACCCACTCTACCAGTTACTTACGATTTGGAGCCGTCTCTCGAAAAATCTTTAGATAAAGCTAGATTGCTTGTCACTCATAATAGTAATTCTGCTGTCATTTCATTGATTAGTGGGGTTCCCGCAATAACAATGGATAGAGGTAGTATGGCTTGGGACATAACCCCGCATTCTCTAGGGAATATACTCGAAGTGGAACTCCCGTGTAGAGAACAGTGGCTATTTAATTTGTCATATACACAATGGCTACAAAACGAAATATCGTCCGCAGAACCCCTAATAAGACTTCTCAGATAAGAAAACGTATGGGCAAAGCAGTTTACGTGTAATTGTAATAGATACATGAAAAAAGATTTCCCGTATTCAAGTGTTTTTGCTTCGACTATTAGACCATTAGTTTCAGAAGAGCGAGATAAGTATTTAGCTCTAGCTTCTCTTATGGACGTTAGCCGATTTGTCCCAGACTTAGATACGGACTCTAATTACGACCTTCTTCCAATAGCTTTTAATGCTTGTGTAGTAAATCGTATTAATAAAAATGGGGACGTTATTGATAGCGCGACGGCGGTATCTAATTATAAGAACTTTATTAATAAGCCTATCAACCTTGAACATAATCGTCAAGTCGTTATAGGAGTGATACTTACCGCTGGATTTAGTGAATTTGGTACAGACGCTCCTCTAACAGAAGAGCAAGTTGCTAATAAAAAAGAACCATTTAATATTACTTTGGGCGGCATTTTGTGGAGGGTTGTCAGTCCGAAGGTCTGCGAAGAGGTAGAAGAAAGCAATGACCCAACATCACCAAGTTACTTGGGGGTTTCGGCTAGTTGGGAGCTTGGCTTTAAGGAATATGACATTCTTCTACTAGAAGATGGACTTAAAAACATAGAGGCTGGGGAGGTAATATCAGACGAGAAGATGATAGAGGCTCTAAAAAGCAAGCTAAAGTCTTTTGGTGGAGATAATAAAGACGAAAACGGCAAGCGCGTTTATCGTATGCCGAAAGGGTTTGTCTTACCATTAGGTGTCGGACTTACATCTAATCCTGCTGCTGATGTTATAGGAGTTGCTATTAAAGAAGAAGCTAATGCCGCAGTAGATGACCAAGCTAATAAAAATTCTGAAAAAAACATTTCACATTCAGTAAAATCGCATGTAAATAGCAATGATAAGATTATGAAGATTACTGCCATCTCAGACATTACCGACGAGTCTATTAAGCAAATCTCCGCCTCCGCTATCACCGACTTCCTTAACACAGAAATTAAGAAAGCTGACAGCAAGTGGCAGGATGACAAAAACAAGCTAGATAACGAGCTTAAGGCCGCGAAGGATGCTCGCGAAGAACTTATCAAGAAGCAGGCTGAGATTGAAGACAAGCAGAAGCAGTTGGAGAAGTCCTTGGCTGAATATCAGGCTAAAGAAGCCGACCGCCTCAAGGTAGAGAAGTTCAACAGCCGCATGGCAGAAGTTGATAACGAGTATGAACTCGACGAAGCTCTATCTAAGATTGTGGCTGGTCAAATTAAGCTTATCGAATCCGACGAACAATTTGACGCTTGGAAGGCTGACGCAGCCGTTCTTTTCAAGGCTTATTCTAAGACCGAGAAGAAAAATAAGGCCGACGCCGAAGCAAAGGCAAGAGCCGAAGCAGAAGAGCTTTCCAAGAAGGAACAGGAAGCAAAGGCTAAGAAGGACGCCGAAGAAGCTCTCGCTAAGAGCAAAGAGCAGAAGGGTGGGCTTCCCAACTCCATGACTCCAAATCCTAACAGCTTGATTGAAAAATATAAGGAAGCCTTTTCAATGAAAGAGGGCTTTATCATTCAAGCTAGCCAATTTAAGGTGTAATACCAAATACAACAACTAAAAATAATTTATGCCAAATCTAAGACCATACAGAGATTATGACGAAAAAGACGTTATCAACGTTTACAAGTTTGCTGGCCCCATCCCTGCCAACAAGGGAACGCTAGTCAAGCCTCAAGGGAACGGCTTCGTTGCCGACGCAGAGCCAGTCGAAATGATTGGTGCCGCTGGCGATTTCAGCGTAGCCAACGTTGTTTCTCAGCGTTATGGCGTTACTCCAGCCGTAAATGTCGCTGGTGTTGCTGACAAGCCGCTTGGCATGATGCTTTTCGACGTTAAGGAAGTTGACGAGAACGGCGAACAGTTGAAGTTCCGTCCTTGGAAAGCCGCCGAAATGGAAGCCTGTATCTCAGGTCAGGCCGTACCTATCGTAACTCGTGGTACGTTCCTATACAGCGGTCTAGTCGTCACGGGTAATGCCCTCACCGCAGGAGCCGACTTATATGCTTGGGCCGATGGAGCAATTGCTACATCTGGTACCAACAAGGTTGGTAAGGCTCTAGGTACCGCCGATGCAAACGGTTGTGTATTCGTATGGTTGAACTGCGCATAATCGCATTAACTAACAAACTTTAAGGAAAATTTAAAATGAACTTAATCAAGCTTACTGAAAAACCAGAACAAATCGAGCTAATCAAGGCCATGGGTTCCAAGAACCCCCAGACCTCTCGTGAAGCCACCGAAGCCGTCGCCGCGTTCCTAACGCCAGTCATCAAGGAAGTCCTCAAGACCCTTGGTACGGCTTCTCGTATCTATCGCGACGCCGAGTTCGATGAAGATGCTGACCCATCTATCCCACTCGACCTCTTCTACAATGAAGGCGCGGGATATGTTACCGTTTGGAGCCAGCACATGGCTGGTGGTCTTCCAACCTCGCAGGTTAGCGGTGTTGCTGAATTGAAGTTTGCTACCTATCGTCTCGATAGCGCAGTATCCTTCAACAAGCGATATGCCCGCAAGAGCCGTTTGGATGTTGTTAGCCGCGCAATTGAGCGTCTTCTACAGGAAGTCCTCATCAAGCAGGAACGCAACGCTTGGGCTGTCGTAGTCAAGGCTTTGGCCGAAGCTTCTACAACTCCAGTCGGCGGCTCCGCTTTGAAGCACGCTTTCCGTGCCGCAACCGCAGGCTCTTTCCAGTTGAAAGACTTGAACAGCTTGATGGTTCGCATCAAGAGGATTAATGAGTCGTTCTCTGGTAACACTCCAGTTCAGCCTTACAGCAACGGTATCACCGACTTGTTCGTAAGCCCTGAAATCAAGGGACAGATTCGCGCATTCGCCTACAACCCAGTTGATACGAGTGCAGCTAACACGGTCCAGAACTTGCCTGAAAATCTCCGCGAAGAGATTTATCGCAACGCTGGTATGCAGTCCATCTATGGTGTAAACATCAACGAGTTGATTGAATTGGGCGTCGGTAAGAAGTATAACACCCTATTCGACAGCGCCGCTGGTTCTACGGCATACGTTGATGCTGCTGGTGGTAACAGCGCCCAGTTTAACGGTGCGAGCGAAGAAATCCTAATCGGTGTTGACAATACCCGTGGCGCGTTTATCCGCCCGGTTGCCCGCAACGCTGAAACTGGTAGTACCTTCTCGGTTCTCCCAGATGGACAGTTCGATATGTACGGTTCTCGCGTCGAGAAGGTCGGTTGGTACGGCTCTATCGAAGAAGGTCGTATCTGTATTGACGGTCGCGCTGTTTGTGGCCTCATAGTCTGATAAAAATCCAAAAGATTGCCGAAACGAAAGTTTCGGCTTTCTTTTTATATAGATGGCAGAGACATATTAAACATAATCGTTTATGAGTTTCCACCCGCAAACAGATAACTACAAATATTGGACTTTGGAAGAAGACCGTTTTTTAGAAAATATAGTAAGAACAGGAAAATCCTCATTTAAAAATATAGGAAAAATCCTTGGGCGAACAGGAGTCTCTTGCCAAAAAAGGTCAACGGCTCTTGGGTTCAAAAATAAATTCATTAAAAGAATATATTCGCAAGACGAAAATTTCTGGGAAACTCCAAATTTATTAAATTGTTATTGGGCTGGATTTAGTGCGGCAGATGCCAACATTTACCAGAGGGGGGCCAATTATACATATAGATTAGAACTTGGTATCATAGATAAAGAGCGTTTAGAATCTTTAAAAGAGGTCACTCAATTCGATGGTAAGATATTCGAATGTAAAAAACGTAAAAATAATACAGTTAGGATAACCATCAATTCTAATAAGTGGGCCAAAGATTTGTCTGAAAATTTTAATATTATACCGAATAAAACAAAAAGGCTTAAGCCTCCGATATTACATGGAGATTTGAAATTAGCTTGGTTAATCGGTTATATAGATGGTGACGGGTGTATTCACCTAAATAAATATAACAAACAATTAAGTATTAGTTTTGTTTCTTCAAGCGAGGAAATTATTAAGTTTGTTTCTGAGCTTTTTGATGAATACTGGCCGACGGGTCTTCGCAGAAAATTAAACCCATATTATAAGAAGGAAAAATACTCTATTTACAGGATTTCTGGTATTCGCGCGGCCATTGCTATAAATAAGCTATCTAAGATTGATGTTCCAAAACTATATAGAAAGTGGAAAAACCCGGAAGTTTTAGAAAGGATTGATTGGTATAAACAGAATTATCCTAGCTTTTTTGTGTAAATAGATATGTATGAGTAGCGGCATTTATCAGGTTAACATATATCAGGGTTCTTCTTTTTCGATATCTTTACAGGTTAAAGATGTCCTTGGCCAACCGATAAATTTAAGCGGATACAATGTTAGCGGCAATCTCAAATATAGATACGGAGATTCTATACCACTAGCTCCATTCCAAATAACTAAAATAGAGCCTTACGAAAGTGGATACTTATCCGTTGAACTTTCAGACGAAGTAACGGCTACTCTTCCAATCACGGTCGCTCCATTTGATATAGAGTTATATTACAGCGGCGGAGAAACTTACAAAGCACTAAGGGGTCGAGCTAGTATCGTCCCAGAAGTAACAATATGACACCAGATATTACAGCTACAGTCATAACTAGAGAAACCATTGTTGGGCAGGCTACAGTTCTGCCAATAACTGGTAAAACTGGAGCCACTGGCCCAACTGGACCAGCGGGAGCTACTGGAAGCGATGGGGCCGTTGGCCCGACTGGAGCTACCGGAGCAACAGGAGCCACTGGTTCAGCGGGCGCTGACGGCGCTACAGGAGCCACTGGCCCTACGGGAGCAGCGGGTGCGGATGGAGCAGACGGCAAAACCATTCTTAGCGGTACCGCCATTCCTACTACAGAAGGAGTAGATGGTGATTTCTACATTCGTACTTCTACGAATGAAATATACGGGCCAAAAACTGGAGGTAATTGGGGAGCGCCGACCAGTCTTGTTGGTCCCACTGGTGCAACAGGAGCTACGGGTGCCACTGGTGCGACAGGAGCGACGGGTGCCACTGGTGCGACAGGAGCGACGGGTGCCACTGGTGCGACAGGAGCGACGGGTGCCACAGGAGCTACTGGCCCAACCGGCGCTACGGGCGCTACGGGGGCCGATGGAGAAGACGGAAATACAGTATTAAACGGAACGGCCATCCCAACTACAGAGGGAGTAGATGGTGACTTTTATATCCGTACTTCCACAGATGAGATTTATGGCCCCAAGACCGGCGGTTCTTGGGGTTCGCCTACTAGCCTCATCGGCGCAGATGGTGCGACAGGAGCCACGGGTGCGACAGGAGATACTGGTCCGACAGGCCCAACGGGAGCTACTGGGCCAGCGGGAACGCTCCCAGAAGGTATAGTTTCTGGTAAGTCTCCTTCGGTGATAGGCAATTTACCGATATACGCCGATATATCTGGGAAAGTCATAGAAGACAGTGGTTATAATCCAGAAGACCTTCTCAATTTATATCTACATACAGGTCAAATTAACACTGGTCAAGTCGGGCAATTGGAGGAATATATCCTTGGTAAAGTGACTTGGGATAACGTTAGTGGAAAGCCTACTGAATTTAATCCGAGCGCGCACACTCACCCAATCGGAGATGTTCTTCTCTTACAGGAGTCTTTAGACTCGAAGTTTGCTCTAACAGGTTCGGGCGATGCTACCATCAGTGGATATGATGAAATTACGATTAAGTCTCAAGTCCTTTTTGATACGTATGTCCCTAAGTCAACAGTAGCGCCGACTCTTAGCGAGCATTTTATAAGGAAGCAAGAACTAGACGCGCTTGACGCAGATGATATTTCAGACGATGGGACAACCCACAGATTTATATCAACGGGAGAATTAGCTAAATTATCTGGTATAGATGAAAATGCAAACTACTATATCCTTCCGGTAGCAACTACTACAGTAATCGGTGGTACGAAAAGAAACGTAGGCTCGATTGGCTCATACGTAACGGGTATAGATGAAAACGGTAACTTACAATATGCAATTCCATCTGGGGCAGGGGATATGGTATCCTCCAACAATCTTTCTGACGTAAGTAATACCGCTACTGCATTCTACAATATAATGCAGGCGGCAACGACCGGATTATCTGGCGTAGTCAAATTGGCTCATACCGGTAGCACAACTTCTGGCCTCGTGGTCCAAGCTCACGACCCAAGGCTTTCTGATGCTAGGGCACCAACAGCCCACGACACTAGATTAGATACTATCTATAGCTCCGTGGGTTCATACCAACCTATTAGAGACGACGGAGTAAATAGCAATGAGCAAGTAGCTTTTCTATACTCAGCCGATAATGACGCAGTAGCTAAATGGTATTCAAACGGCGACGGAGAGTCTTTCTTCGAAACTATCGCACAGAATACTACTTTAAATGGTGCCGTAAATGTATCTAATTTTTTCTGCGCTAGTGCATTATTTAATGGAGTCGCGCCGCCCCTCTGTTTTATTAGTCCGAGTTTAAATGCTCATCTCACAAACAAGGTATATGTTGACGCCCAAATAACTGGTCAAATCACAGGCGCACTAACTGGATATAAAGTCCCACTTAATCAAATCTACAATAATTCAGGAATATACAAGATATTCAAAGATAATGGGGAATCGTATTATGAACTTCTTTATGACGGGAATAACCCAGCGATTACTTGGTGGGACGACGAAGGTTCTCCAGCGATAACGATTCACGGCGACTTAACTGCTGAGACAACTGCTACGTTTAGTTCTAATGTTAATTTTAATGGAGCGAACGTATCGTGGGGTTCTAACCCATCTACAAGTAACCATCTAACCAGAAAAGCTTATGTTGATACCGCGATAACTGGACAAATTACTGGCGCGCTGGCTACTTATAAAGTAAACTTAGACCAAATTTATAGTCAATCTGGATTATATAATCCGTTCGGATATAGTGATGGTACATATACTATTTACGATACCGGGGTAAACACTGTTTTAACTTGGATAGGGGATGGAGCAGGCACGGCGCTGTCTCTCGAAGCGACCATTACAGAAGTTAATTCTTCGGAGTTTAATATTTATGGGCAGGCTAATTTCTTAGACGGAGCAATACCTAAATGCGATACTAATCCGAGCGATGACGACCACTTAACTAGGAAAGCGTGGGTTGAAGCACGGCTTGAGAGTAAGTCAACTACTGGTCACAAACACGATGCTTCTGATATAGTAAGCGGCGTCCTCGACGCTGCTAGACTACCAGCCCCAGATGTTTCTAGTTTGGGCGGAGTAATGCGTAATGCTGGCTCGGCTGGACAGTATGTAAGCGGTATAGGCACAGATGGCTCACTATTATATGGAACACCAGACGGCGGCGGTGGTGGCGAAGGTAATCCCCACTATCTCGGAAGCCTTTCGAGCATTGTCTTAGAGTACCCATCTCAAAAAGTATATACTATATCTGAGGGCGACGTAAACGCGCCAGAATTTAGCAGCGGTAGAATGGTTCGTGCGCGCGTACAAGAGGGGACTCACTCTGGTAAATGGGTGGCGGGCCGAATTTCTAATAACGTCAGCGGCCTTTTGACGCTAGAACAGCTACATGGTAGCGACGCTAGTAATAATTTACTCACTGGCGATAGCTGGAGAATTTATTCTCTTGGTAGAAACGTTCCGTTTGGTATAGCATTTGGTGACACGACAACATTGATTACTACTGGAACAGCCAAACAAAAATTCCGAGTCCCAATGAAGTGTATTGTTACTGAGGCTTGGGCCGACCTTCATAATGAAGCGGCTGCTGGTAGCATAGCCATCTTCGATGTCGGGGTCGGGTCGTCCAGTATATTTGGAACAACGAAATTGGAAATAGATATAGGAGAGACTTCCAGCCTAACTGCTTTGAGTGGGGTAAGTCTAAAATTACTTGCCGCCGATACCCCGACAATTCTTGTACCAACCGGTGAAATGCAAATAGATATTGACCAAGCAGGAACGGGAGGAAAGGGTCCAGTTCTTTATTTGACACTCGGACCACTAGAAGCATAAAATATTTATGGAATTTTATTTTAAGCCGATAAATAATGAGGGATATATCACCAATTACCCACGAGCAGACTTGGAGCTAGAGAAGCGTCCATTAGTTGAGGGCCAGTGGTATATAGTAGAAACGGAGCAGCGGCCCGCTGACGGTCTGCTATACGACATTACTGAGCTTCCGCTAGTCCTAACTGGGAATCCATCTCCACTTGCGTTAGATAAACCGCACTTCCGAAGAGCTATCCGACGCTGGAGACGAACACGTAAAACCACAGAAGAAATAAACGCAATAATTGACGCCGACGAAGAGCGACAAGAACAAGACTTGCTTCGTCGTGCGACTGCTGGGGCTATCCGCACAGACAACGTAGTTATCACGGTCGCGCTAGCACTGGTTAACGCCTCTACCCTCAGCGCAAACGCTAAACAAAATGCTACGTCCGCGCTCAACGCTCGCAAAACAGCAAACGATAGCATTTATAATGCCCTTGAAGCCATTAAGACACAAACGGAAAATAGAAAAACTAGAGCGGCACAAGGAGAGGACGTATTATGAGATTATCCCGTCTCAGTAAGGAAATAGAAAATACAAAACAAAAAGAACGCGGCTTCATTATCAATCCCTACAAGTTTGCCGCCGGTGTTGTCGGAACGAAGCCAAGCACTACACCGCCGATGTCTTGGCCGACGGTCAGTAATGGCAACCAGTCCGGTTCTGGCTCTGGTGGTGATTGGACGAGTTACTATTACAGCAGTGCGGGCTACTCAGGAACTTACTCTCCTTCATCGGGGCGCGGCGCAATCAGCCTGCCGAACACGGACTCGCGCGGCGCGGTGTTCGTTGGATTCTCAGCTAACACCCTTTCTGTGTCTTGCTGGTTCAGAGTCGCGGCATTTACGTCTGGCCGGTACCAGATGTGCGGCAAACCGGCTACCGCAGGGCAGGCGGGATGCGTTGGACTGGATAGTGCGGCCCTGACAACGCACGTCGGCTATTATCGGAGTACGGCAGGAAGCACAGCCGCAACCAAGGTCACAGCAAACACTGGCATTACAATGGCCGTTGACACTTGGTATCACCTTGCCATCTGCGTCTCTAGCTCTAGCGCTTCCAACCTTGCCCGGATTTGGTTTAATGGGACACAGATTTTAGATTCCACAGACGGAAATGGTTCTAACGTGATGAGCAGCGGTGGGGGTTACTGCGTTGGTGCAACCGGCGGCGCGCTGAACGGTCGCGTTGCTGGTCTGTGTGTCTGGAATAACTACGTTCTGACGAATGACAACGTACAGTATCTTTATACCCGTAGTCCCTACGCTTATTACAGTGGTGGGTGGAGTCCAGCCACATAATATTCAACATAAAAAAGTTTTTTTACAGATGTCCAGAGCATATAATAAATAACATCCTATGGCCAAAAACAAACTATCCAAATTGTCTCAAACTCACGGTAAAGTAGAGTCTTTCGAACCAACTACCCTAGAACAAGTTTGGGGCGGGTCTAATCCAGTGTCTATTTATGGGACGCTCAATGAAGCCGATTATATTAATGAATTGAACGAAATGTCAAAATCTGAGCTACAAACACATGCCATAGCACATGGAGAAATCCCAATTGACAATGTTTCCTTGCTTAGAAGGAAGCTCCTAAGAAGGTTTAACGACACCATACTTCCATACGTTAAACCCATCTCCAAGGCTAAAATCCCCAGTAAGATAACCCCGGAAGTAGAAAAAATCCTCGCAGAAGGAAGGTAAATCATCCATTAATCCCGTATCGGTGTAATTAACATTGATATGAAAGTGGTTGACATTGCAGATGAAATATATGTAGAGGCCGGTTCCCCGACCTCTACTAGTATCCCAGCTATTGCCTATTGGCTTAGAGCTAATTATGGTAGGTTGAATGCTTTGATTTTTACTTCTTTCACGTTAGACTCCTCTTATGAGATAGTTGATGAAGATGGCGAAGAGATAACTCCAGAAGCGGCCTCGGTTTTGAAAAAACTCTACAATATCTACAGATACGACTCAGACATCAAATATAACCTAAATTCACTAAATACAGACACTATTTTGGAAGTTAGTGACCAAGGTTCCAGCGTCAAAAAAATTAATAAAAATGAAGTCAGCAAAACACTTGCCTCTCTTAGAAGGCAAGAACTAGAAGAGTTAGATACTTTGGTCGCCTCCTATAAGAATCTGAAATCTACTCCTAAGCAGGTTGTCGGTGATGATACGGTTGCGGGCGATTATGGTTACGACTCTTCCATTACAGTGGGGAGGGTAGCAGGTCATGCCTAGTCTAATTTCTGCGACAGAAAGAGCCAACCTTACAGGTATCTTCAACGATATCTTCGATACTTTTAAGAGGACGATTGTTGTTTGGAGAGAACCTTTAAAGGTACCAATACAAACCTCTTCCGCCCCCATTTTCGGATATGGAGATACACAAGAAGAACAGCAATATGAGTATATCCCCCAATCTGGAGTATTCGATGCTACTATCAGATACCCATCTCGTCAGCCAGTAGAAACCGAAACTGATTCAAGGGTTCCGCTGTCAGAAGGACAAGTATCCATAAAAGTTAAAAGAGACTGCCGTAATTATATCAACGAAGCGAGAGTAGATAAGATAACGGTAGATGATAGAGACTTTATTTTGGACGATGACGAACGAAAATCTACTTTTTTGGACAGCGAGTTTTTTGTTTTCGTTCTTAAAGCTACTAAGTAATGCCTAATCCAGTTACTATAAAATTTAACAAAGCTAGTATTGATAAAAAAATCATGGGGAGTAAGGCTATGCAGAAAAAGGGACTTAACGCTGCTCAGATAAAAATCGAACGAGCACTAAGGGAAGAAAAAAGGAGACTACTAAAAGAGTTTGATAATCACCCAGTTACGCAAGAAATTGAAAGCGGCCCGTTCGCTGAAAATAGTAGCGGAGCCTTGGGCGGATATGGAAACCTTTTCTCATTCATTGGGTTTGATTATGGGGAAAATCCGACACAAGCTATAAGAGAAATACTTGCTCAAAACATTTATTTACAACCGGGACGAATTACAACTCGTGGATGGTCTTTCAGGGTGAAGCTTCCTACAAAAGCCGAAATATCTAAAGCCTCTCCAGTCCCTTGGGAAGCGGGTAGTAGTTGGGTTTATGGCGTGGAAGAAGCTAGTATTGCTGGATTGAAATACTATGTCGTCGAACGAGGACGCGGGCATTCGTTGGGCGGTTATCAAGACGAGGAAACTGTAAATAATTTGACCATGAAAAGGACAAGCTATTTAACTAAAATATTAGAAAACTTTAGCGAGAATCTTAGGAGGCTAGATAGATAATGCAAGCACAATTTGACAATAGAATAATGAGTAGCCTACAGCTATTCGTGGACCACGAAATACAAGAGAAGGGGCAAGCTTATAAAAATAAATCGAGCTTTTTCTACCCGACGAAATCCATATATTTTGGGCTTTATGCTTATTCGTGTCCATTTAAGCAGCTATGCAATGATACTTCAATTTCTGGGGCTAACATTATTTCTGGAGTTTATTTAGATGGGAATTATATCTCCGTTGGGGAAAGCGGGCTTCATTCTATAAATCATTATGATGGAACAGTCTATTTCACGGGGCAAATAGATGGGGAGAATAGGATATCGGGAGATTACGCGGTCAAAGAAGTTAACGTGAAAATGACTGACAAAACCGAAGGCGCGCTAATCTACGACACAAAATATCTTCTATACGATAAATATAACCAAACACTCAGCGGTTTGGGGCCAGACACTCAAACTTTCCCAATAGTCTATCTAAAAGATAAAGGTGGTCAAAATAAACCATTTTGTCTCGGCGGAATTGACGATAATCAGTTGATGGTTCGGGCAGTTATAATTGCAGATAGTTCATATTTATTAACCGCGACCGCAAATATACTAAAAAACCTTAATTATAAGACAATTCCTATTTATTCGTCATTGCCATTTGGGGGCAGGGGCGAATATACCGGACAGGCTTATAATTATACGGGCTTGCCAGTGATGGACGAAAACGTACTAATCACAGAATCTAAGGTCGTAAATGTTACAAGTAATGGTAACTTCAAAGACTTCAAGTATAATGCCGCATTCGTTGACCTGTCTATTTCGAGGCTAGCCTTGACCCCGTAAAGAGAAAAAACCATTTCACATTCATATAAAACAACTGTATATTATCTTAGAGATTTCAAGGAATAATATATGCCAGCACGAACACTATACGTTAGCCAAAAAGCCACCATTGATGGCAAAGTTTATCCAGTTCAGTCCGCTCAATGCGAAGTAACGACGCCGCAAGACGACGTTTTTGCGTTCGGTATTCTTGGTTCAGCAGGTCGTTTCCAAAAAGACCCTACTACCTGTAAGGCCGATGTAAAGATTTACCTAACAACTAGTGGTGTAACCGGAAACTGGCTTGACGCTACTGAAATCAGTCGTCTAACGGGTAATTCTCTAGCAGGAACCCTTTCTTCTATTATTCTTGAGCCTAACGGCTTTGAAATGTCTGGTATTTTAACAAGCTTGGGCTTTGACGCATCTAACGGACAGTTTGTATCTGTTGATATGTCTTTCGTTGGGGTAGGAAACCCAGTCTTTAATGAAGCTGGTACTACGATTCAAAGCGACGCTCATCCAACTCCGGGTATTACAACCGTATCGCCAGTCACGTCTGACTTGGTTGAAGTTGATGGTGCATGTGTAAATTCTGCTAAGTTCAACTTGGATATTCCAACGGAAGTTATTTCCTGTTTGGGTGGCGCTATCACTGGCGCGCAGCTAGACTTGACAGGCTTCCACGTTCAGCTAGGCAAGCCTCCTTTCAAGGCCACGATGACTGTAGAAGGAACCGCCGCAGGCTCCGTTTCTAAAGTTGATTTCGGTGACTTGAGAGTTCAAATTAATAACGGTAAGGTTATCAGTTCTTCTATCAATCAGGCTGTCGGTAACGTCGGTGCTAACTACTCCTTCACTCTTGAAGGATTGGACGCTACCTTCTCCAATATCTAAGCATAACCTTAGAATCTCTAACCCGCAGGGCAACCTGCGGGTTTTTTGTGTAATAAGGGGTAGGTATAAGGTATGAACTCGCCAGAGAACAATATCATCACGGTGACTTGTCATAAAGAAATCACCCGTTTATTCAAATCTTCACTCGAAGAAATAGAAAATCTCAAAAAAGACCACGAGATTTTAATGGCGAAAGTCGCAGAGAAGCACGGCACAGAATACGCTCGCGACATAGACAACTTCACTCAAGATAAATACGAACAAGTAAGAAAACGCATCCTAGACAACGGCAACGAATGTCTAAGACAAATGAACCAATTTTTAGACTTTTTCGACTTCCAAATAAATAAAGAAAAAGTAGAGAAAGCCGCCTCACAAAAGCGAATTGTTAAAAAATTCATCACTTCCGGGCCTATAGAAATAAAATAAATACATCAATATGAAAGAACTACGCACGCTTTATCAATTCTCTATCCCAAAGGTCGTAGAGAACCCTGTTACTAAAACGGAAGAGGTTAATGGTGAAAAGGTAACTATCACTAAGACAGAGAAGACTATAAAGGACACTCATTTCAGACTAGTCAAGCCGACAAGAAGGATGTACGAGGCGGCTGAAATATTCTATTCTGTGGCTGTAAGCGAGTATATTAAAATGGGCCTTCTGCCCCTCTCTCTTATCGCTAAAAGGTACGCAAATGACGGAGGAACCCTAAACGAAATTGATAAGGGTAGGCTGGAAGCTTTGTCATTAGAGCTAAAGACTTTAGAGAGGCAATTTGTATCACTAGCCGCCGAATCTAAAGAAGACAGGGAAGAGGAAAAGAAAGAAATCCTTATTAAAATGAATGAAGTCGGAATTGCCATTGAGCAGTTAAAGAACGATTACTCTTCGATATACGAAAACACGGCGGAGGCCAAGGCTCGGCATAAGACCGCTATCTGGTGGGTATTGAATATTAGCCAAAGGCAAAAGGAAGATGGTACATACGAATTTCTTTTTGGGGAAGGAACATACGACGAAAGACTCGCCCGCTATGACGACTTCGCAGAAGATATTGACCCATATACTTTCGAAGTAATCCAAAGGATAGCTTATCTTGTGGCATTTTGGATTTCAGCAAAATCGGAAGTTGGAGAAGAGGAATTCAAATCCATAGATGAAGTTTACCTTAAGGGAATCTCACAGTATAACCCTACAATCGAGCCATCAGTAAAGGTTGAGGAAGGAAAAACCGAAGAGGCAAAAGTCGAGGCTACGACGACACCACAAGAACCTAAAGTCTAAATGTGCAACGGGACTTATCTAATGACTACAATAATCTAAGAGTAATCTACTACCAGATTACTAAGGGATACTCATACGACCCGTCCTCTAAGCTATATGTCAGGCACTTCACGGAAAGTGACATCGCGGAATCTCTTCTGTATAAAGACTCTTTGAAAGAGGAATATCAAAAATCTGGGCTAGAAACTAGGGAAAAACGGCTCGAACTCGCAATAGAAAGTGGTGAGTGGTCTAAAGAAAAAGACGAAAAAATAATAGAGCTAGAATACATAATAAAGGATAACGAAAAGTTCCTCTCTACTATGGTTCTTGAGTCTCAAAAACAAGAGGTTATAAAGATACTCAAAGAGAAAAAAATAGAACTATCCCTCCTAAGATTAGAAAAGAACAAGGCCATCGGATACAATTCAGATGACTTAGCTGAAAAAGAAAGCGGCCACATGTTCATCAAAACTAACGTTTATAAAGACCTGAATTTTACAAACCCTGTAATATCTGACGTTAACGACTTGAGAGACATGGAGGAATCAGAATTGGAAATCTATGTCGGGGCGCTGAATAAATATATAAGTTCTATTCGCGAAAGGGATATTAGGGCTATAGCGTGCCTACCATTCTTTTTAAATAGATTCAGTCCTTGTCGAGAGCGGCCCGAAGCCTTTTTTAATAGAGGGATGGCCGAATTAACAAACCATCAATTGAACCTTATATTAACTGGTTCAAGAAACGTAACTGTATTAGTAGAGTCAGAGGGCGAACCGCCAGAAATAATGGATGACGTTAAGATTGACGACATTGTTGACTGGTATGACAAACAATATTCTCAAATTCAAAGTAAAGCCAAGGGTGGCGGGATTACCAAGACAGAAAAGACGGTAGTTAACAGGGGTAAATAGTGATACTGGGTGTTTTGCCATTTTAAGTGTAATTATAAATGGTAAAAGTCAATTATGGCAGACGTAATTCTCTCAGTAGGAATTGATAGTAGGCAACTAAGCCGAGAACTAGACCGCTCGCTTAGTAAAACTAGAAAGTTAGGAGGACTCAATGTAGCAAGCGTTGAGCAGCCTCTTGGCCGTATTACTGGGAAAGCCTCTGAGTTCAATAAATCTCTTGAAGCATCCAATGCTCGTGTTATTGCGTTCGGAGCATCTGCTGGAGCCATATTTGCAGTTCGCGCCGCATTCGACAAGCTCGTAACCTCTACGATAGAAGTCGAAAACCAACTAACAGAAATAAACACGCTTTTGGGTCTTAACGCAAGACAGCTACAAGCGTTCAGTACGGAACTATTAGGAGCCGCTAATACGGCGGGCGTCTCATTCGAAAATGCTTCTAAGGCCGCTCAAGAATTTGCTCGTCAGGGTTTGAGCGCCGAAGAAACTATCAAAAGAACTGCCGACGCTCTTGCTCTAGCTAGGTTGTCCGGCGTAGATTTTGGTGACGCAGTTTCCTCATTAACAGCTATCGTCAACTCGTTCAAAAACGAAGCCCTAAGTACGACAGAGGTTGTTGAACGATTGGCAGAAGTTGATGCGAAATTCGCAATCACGGCGAGCGGTATCGCAGAAGCTCTAAAGCGTGTAGGTTCATCCGCAGAAGACGCCAACATTACTCTAAACCAAACCATCGCTCTTATCACTGCTGCGCAACAGGTAACTGGTCGTGGTGAAGCAATTATTGGTAACGCTTTCAAGACAATTTTTACTCGTGTCCAAAGACCACAGGTTTTGTCAGATTTGGAATCTATTGGTGTTTTGACTAGAGACGCCGCTGGGGACATTTTACCTATCGTCGAGATTTTGAAGAATCTCGCTTCTACTTACGATTCTCTATCTGCGTCAGAAAAGTCTTTCGTATCGGAAAACGTCGCCTCTGTTTATCAGATTAACACATTAAAAGCTGTTCTAGGAGACTTAGGCTCTGGATTCTCTTTCTATAATCAAGCTTTAAAAACAGCAGAAAATTCCAGCGGCGCAGCTAAACAACGTTTGGAAGAGTTGAATGAAACTCTAGCTACCAAACTCGTCAAGTCTCTAAACTCCGTGACTGTTGCTTCTGCTTCTTTGGGTAATGTCACCCTTGGCAAAAGCTTGGGCGGTATTCTTGATTTCATTAACAGAAATGCTGGAGAGGTAGCTGGATTCCTAAACCCGCAGCAAAATTTAGAAGAGAACATTGATGGCTCTGGATTCTTGAGTAAAGGCAAGGATTTCGGTGAAAACTTGTTCAAGGGCGTTTTGGCGGGCGCTGCTAATATTTTGGCTGGTCCCGGTACACAAGCATTATTCCTCCTAATGTTCAAGCTTTTTGATAGGCTCGCAAAATTCGCTGGGCAAGCTATCGGAGAACTAGGTGGTATTTCTCAAAAAAACCAAACAATAAAAGCTCTCGAAAAAGAATCTCTCGAATACTTAAAGCAGAATCCTCAAGTATTGGCGCAAATAAATGCTGGAGTTAAGACGGTGGCTCAGGTCCATGACGAAATAATCCAACGCATCCGTACCCAGAACACTCTACTCAAATATCAATTCGACCAAGCCCAAGCAATAGCAAGATTGGCTTATGCTAGTGGTATATCAGCCGTCCCAGCTACAAGCGCGCGACAAAGAACCTTCTCTACTGGACACGTCCCTAATTATGACGCTCAAATGATGGAAAAGATGGGCGCGCTTGCTGGTGGATATCAACCGGGAATGATAAAGCAGATGCAGATAGCTGGCCTCGGAAACGTGGTTTATAATTCCGCCGAAAAAGTCACCCATCTTCCGGGCGCTTCTGCCCCCTACATCAGCCCGCCGGAAAACTCTTCTGCTGGCCGCGCACACAGACAGGAATCATTAAGAAAAAATGGTATTGACCCATATACAGATTTTTCTGCTGGAGGACTAATACCAAACTTCGCTCATAACATCCGAAAAGGAGCCATTTATAATTTGGGGGCAAAGCAAGTTCGAGTTATAGAACAGGTCGGAGAAAACTGGAGAGTAAAACACCACGACTTCTTCGAAAAAATCGTTTCGGCATCTGACCTAGAGCTAGCTAATATATCTCAAGTTAAAAGCTACATGAGATGGAGAGACGCTAGAGGTAGATACGTTGCGGACGGGCTTGTTCCAAATTTTGCTCTTGCTCCGCTACAAACAGCACTAAAAGACCAACCAAAAATTCCAGACGCAGAACAATACAAGAAGCTCGAAGAAGCTGTCGCTAGAGCTATAGCCGCTGGGCCAAGAGAAATAACAAGCTTGCCGAAAGAAGCCTTCCCAGAAGGAAGACCGAAGGCAATACACTTGACGGATGCACAGAGCGGCGCACTATATAGACGCGGAGTTACTAGGGATAAGATTGATGCGGCTAGAAAGAAATTCGACCAACCGCCTTGGGAAGCTACGGTCGAAGACCAAGTAAAAGCATATACCAAAAAGGCATCGAAAATCAAATCAAGGGACATACAAAATACCGTTGATGATATTATGTATGACGCGACCGGAAGGTTCACAATGTTCTCGGATAGAGTACCTACTGGCGTCGCGGAAGGCAAACTCAATGATGGTAGAACGAGAGATTTAGACAGGGGGACTTTCGTAACTAAATTTAACGTAGCAAAACTAAAAGACAAGTTCGATTTCACAAGGACGCTTGAGCCTAAGATAGAGAAAGCCTACTACGATGCGTATGATGAGATAGGATTTAGTAAAGAATTCGGTATATTCAAGGCAGAGACTTTCAAGGACTCTTTCCGTAACGTCTCTGATAAATATGGGGCGCTTTTCGGGAGCCTTTTTGATGGTATGATTCGTCAAGCCGTCGTAGGTAGCAGCGGAACGAGAGACTTAGACGCATTGGGCACAAGTAACGCCCGCTTTGACGTTAAAAAGAGTATCCCAATATTGGACAAGCTATTCGATATAGGTTCTGGATATGAACAAGGCGATTTTAAATTCGGTGACTTAACAGACAATGCTAAGAGCATGGCTCAGAAGATACAGAAGCAATGGGCCGAAGAAACGGCTGCAACTGGTGATGACGGCCCGAGAGTTACTAGGAAAGTAAACCAGCCAAGAACAGAAGAAGAGAAGAAAAAGATAAGAGATTTCGAAAACCAAATTGTAGAAAAATTCGGCCAAACATCGGCTATCGCCGCGCTCGGTCTGGTACCTAACTTTGCGGAATCTAATGAGATGAAAAACATTAATTTCGTCCAAGGACTCTTTAAGCAAAAGTTCGGTAATCTTTCTGGAACTGGAGAAGGATATATTGATTTTTCAGCTAGCCCAGAAGAATTTTTGAAAAAGTTCGAAAAGTCCTATCTAACCAGTAGGCGGGTCGAAGCTTCTCTCTTCGGCGTAGATACGGGTACGGACGCTCAAGTAGCTGGGAGCAATGCTCGTAGGAATGATGCTTATGAAAGAAATCTCTTTAAGAGATTCTCAAAATACAAGGCTCGCGGGCGCTTCGCTGGCGGATATGTACCGAACTTAATGATGGGGGCTATAGGAGACGCCGTGAACAGAGAAATGGCGGCTGGATATAGCCGCTCGGAAGTAAAGGTGGGATACGACCCAAGGCTTTCAGGTAGCGGTGGTATAGGGGTGTATAATACCGACGAGGGTTCTCTAAGAAACGCCATTAATCTTCACATGGCGATGGGTAAAACAATCGGCCAAGTTCAAGATAGCGGTAAGGGAGCCGCAAAAGGAATGGTACCGAACCTAGCCTTCGATGACTTTAGCACCGGAACTGGATTTAGTAATATTACTAATCAGTTAAGTTTCGCTTTCGCGGCATTTATAAATCAGGGGGATAAGGCTGGTGGGATAATGGATAAACTAGCGACACAATACTCTGGTTTCCTCGGGAAATTAGGCAGCTCGACGAGCTTATTGGGTAAGAGAATGTCCGAAACTATCGCTATAAATAATCAGAAGATAGAACTAGAAAAGAAAGAGGCGGAATTAGCTAGTAAGAAGGAGCGTTCTAGGGAAGCTATCACAGCAAGAAAAGAACAGGGTATAATAGACTCGTCCGTACAAACTGTAGAAGAAGCTAAGGAAAAAAGGGCACAAGCCATCCGAGGCAAACAGTTGGTTGGTAAGATACTTTCCATAAAAGACGTTGGCGCGCGAGCTAATGAAATCAACGACATAAATACAAACCCTCTTAGGAAATTCGAGAAAGCTCAACTACAGCGTTTCCTAGATAAAACATCCAGAAGCTCCGTAACAGAGAATTCTCTACGTGAAACGATTAAGCTGCTCAACGCTCAAGACGCAAACGCTCAACTAGCAATAACTAAAGCAGACGCTTCTGGAAGTGACGCGACAGTAAGGAGAGATAGCGCCCTGTCAGCTCTAAGGACTAAATTCAAGGGACGAGAGGGCGCTCTAGCAAAACAGCGAACAGCCCTAGAAGGAAGAATCGAAAGCGAAGCTCTAAGAAGAGAAGAATTGAGTCGTGGTCGCCAACAAACATCCTCAAGGGCTTTAAAGGGGTCTTTAGCTATAAGTGGTATAGGAGGTATAGGCTCCCAGCTTCTATTCGGGGACGGACGCTCTCAAGCTAAAGCTGCATTTGAAGGGGTGACTTCCGGTTTAACGAGCGCAGCCCAAGTATTAACGGCATTTCCGGGTCCAGTGGGTAAAGCTATTTCTGGGTTTTTAGTCTTTAATACGATAGTCTCCGCCGCGAACACTGCTCTAAATGAGTATTCTGAAACTTTGATAGCTTCGGCTGAGTTCGAAAAGGGAAGGACACAAAAAATTAATACTTCTGTAGATGGTTACATACGTTCGTTATCTTCTCTACAAGAGGCTTATACGAGTAATACGGCTTCAACCGATACTATAACTAAACTACAAAATAAACTAAGTAAAGAACTAGCGTCCCTGAGAACTTCTGGAGTTTCGGAGGACAAAATTAGGTCTTTGCAAAACGCAGTAACTCCAGAGGAAAAACTCAGGGTTGCCTCGTCAATCCAAGAAGATAGAAATAAGTTTCAGGAGACGAAAGATTTCTCAGCCTCGTTCGCCGTAGATTTGGAAAAGAAATTGGGGCAAAGGAATACGTTCGGGAAATTGGCTGGGATTGTAGATAGTCTTCTCCTAAAAGAGAGCAGTCTGCTATCTTCTGGAGCAATTACAAAAGAAGAAAGACTATCAATAAAAGATGCGTTCTCTGGAAGCGAGCTTTTCGCCAGCTTGCCGGGGGATGATTCAACCAAAAATATTTTCGATAAGAAATTCGCAAACAAAGGGTTTGGGGAAGCCTTCCTGAATGATACGACATCTTCCGTGCTTGGAGGATTTAGCGAAGAAGACATCAAAAAACTAAATGCCTTAACTAAATCTGGACAAGTTTCTAATTTAAGTACCCTAAACTCTTTATTTGGCGAGAAAAACGAAAGGCTCGGACAATCAAATAATCTATTAGAGAATGCCGAAGCTCGTAATCAATTTGCGCTTTCATTACAAAAAGAAAGTCTCCTCAGAGAGATAGCTATAGAGGCTAATAAAAAACACACAGAACAAAGAAAGAAAGAACTAGAAACACTAAGAATATCCCAACAAACAATGGAAGGTCTGCGCCGTAAGACTCTTTCTTTGAATGCTGCCCTATTGACCCTTGCATCTTCTGGCCTTGATAACTTCAATTTCGGAACGAGAATAGATAACAAGGCATTAGAGGGACGCCTAGCGGAACAGTCAATAAGAAATCAGGGCGCTCTGCAAAGGTCAAGCTTGTTTGGTTCAGAGGCGAATAACGCCGTTGGCGCAAGCGCAGCTACTACACAAGAACTTCTTGGCAAGAGTAGGTTAGCATTTAATGAAATAGAACAGCAAGGTAGAGAATCTATAGCGAAAATCGTATCCGAAGCCCTGCCCAAGATTACCCGCGACGCTTCTACTGGTAATATCCAAGGTAGTTCGCAAATCGAAAGGGAAGGAGCTAAACTTATTGCCGATTCCGTTACTAATATATTTAGAAGCGGCAAAAACATTAGTAACCCACTCGAATTCCAAAAGGAGTTAGGTAAATTAATAGACAAGAGCGGAGCAGGCGAGGGAGCAAGAAGAGCGGCTAACAACCAACTGGCTCAAATTGATTCTGGAGCTTTGCTAAAAAACTCCCTCGATAACCAAAGGAGCCTTGCTCAAAAAGCCCTAGAAGAAGCACAGGCTCTTAGCCAAGAAGCCGCCAAGATGAATGAGCAACTTAAGCTTATCGCTACGCAAACGAGAATCAACTTCGGCGGCGGAATAAAGAGCTTCCTAGATAGAAGTGAGGGGCGCAATTTGGACAGGGATATAAGAAGGGGCGCTCGACAGGCCGCTTCGTCAGACCCAATACGTGCTGGTAGGGGCGCTCTACAACTAGGACTCAGCCTACAAAAATTCACTGGCGGGCAATTAGATAAAACGGTTTTCGCTGAATTTAGGCAAAAGGCCATAACCGGAGTTCAGAAAGACCTAGACAGAAGAATCAGTAATAACGCGAGCTTCTTAAGCGGTCTGGGCGGGGGCGGTATTGCAGCCAGCCTTAAGAATGTAAATACAAGGAAAATCGCTACCGCTCAAGTTGATGAAGCATTGAAGTTAAACGATACCCAGATACAAATTCAGAACCTTAAGTCTATAGACGGTAGAATGGGCGAGCTAGTCCAAATCCTATCTTCACAGGGCATAAAAGTTAACTGGCAAGCCTCGCAGCCAGCCACAGGAGTAAGTCCTAACGCTTTTGCAGAGACAATCAGCCAGAAGTTTAGTTCTGGGCTAGTTCCGTTGACCTCTGGAGTGAAAGACTCAGTGAACTTCTTTGTTTCGTCTATAGACCAGAAGATAGGAGAATTCCTAAAGGCTAATGAAAAAGGGGCCGTAGCCGCTGAAAAAGAAATCAAAAACCAACAGAAGTTACTCGATGAATATCTAAAGAGCGCCCAAGAGGGCGAAAAGTCCAGACACAAGGTAGTCCTAGACGCAATCGAAGAAATGCTCAAGAAGTTGAATAAGCCAATTGAAGACTTTTCGAACGGACTCTCTTCTCTAAAGTCTAATAATATTCAGACCGTACCTAAGAAATAAGTATGATAACGGAACAAGGAATATACACCGGGCTATTAGGATATAGCCGGAGGAAGGAATTTATCGGTAGCTCTTTGAACTATCGAGATACGGAAGTATTCCAGTTTGAAGTCGGAGTTACGGACTTCAATAATTTGAACGATGTCAGTGCCTATATTGAACAAACACTAAGACAGCAGTTCTCCTCATTTTCGGGCGATATAAATATCAAGACGATTGGCGTGAGCGCAGACCAATCTAACGACCATATTCGAATTGCTAGGTATAATAGCACCGTCGAACTCAGGAGTGTAAACGGCAATTTAGCATCAGATTACCCGGAGCTAACTGGAGATTATTATTATGGAGTTAATCCGGCGTTCTTCTCTTCCTATTATGACGTAATTGATAGTATTAGTGAGACGTTTGATTTTAGTGATTCGACAAATGGTAACAAATCCTATAACCATAACTTGTCTTTATCTATTCGTTCTGGCGACGGGTTGACCGCTAAGACGCTCGCCCAAAATATAGCTAATACCGTCTTTACTAATAGTGAAACTGGCACTAGATATGGAATAAACGTTTTTGAGTCCGCTCTAAATCAATACGGGGCGGCGAGCGGCGTTGTTACTTATGCCGAAACATACGACTTATTTGCGAACTCGTATAGCTTCTCTAAACAGAAAGAAATCCTCCCACAAGAGGTCGCGGATAAAAGCTATACATATAGTCTCCGCTATGTTTTAGAAACAAATGAGAAAGGAATCGTGTCAGTTTCTGAGCAGGGGGACATAATCTCCCAAATTGATTATCCTACAGCCAAAGCCGCATATCAAACTCTTATCGGCGGAGCTTTCGCGAGATGCGCCGACAAGTATTCCAAACTCAACTATCTTATTGGGTCAAAAGCATTAATCAATGTGCCAATCGAAAAAAGAAGTAGCCATAACAAGCCCGCCAGAAGCGTGAGCTACGATACGAAATATACTAACGACCCGTTGACTAAATCGAATGGATATGAGGAAGAAGAGACTATAACTATTAGCAGGCAAGAGGAATCTACTGTAGATATTTCCCATCAATATAACTATACGGTTTTGGGCAATTCTTCTATCAATTTGGAATCTACAGTTTTACCGATATTAGTATCGAAAAAGGCTACTTCGCCAGCGAGATGTCAGTCTGTCTATGCGGCTTCGGAATTCTACAGGAGCGACTGGCTGGGAGGGCAAATAGCTAATATATCAACGAAGTATAAGTCTTCTGTTCGTGGTCGGTCTTATTCTGCGACCTTCGATTATAGTAATTCGCCAATTTATATTACCTCTCTTCCGTTATTGGGGGCATCGGATGTCACTAACTTTAAGTCTGTATCTATAAAAATAAGCGACGATAAACCATCCGACGTTATCAATGAGTATAAAATCATCAACAAGTCCGACTCTCGCTCTATCCTCTCATACGCCTATCAATCCTCTGAGGGCAGCAGGAGCGTGACATACGACGCCCAGCTAGCAAGACCAAGCAACAACGTCCTATACTCTCCATACTTGCCAGCGGACGCAATCGCGGCACTATTTCAGGACGCTAGGTTCAAAATAACGCAACATTTCGTAAACACTAATTCTCTTAAAATTTCTTATTTTTTGAGTGATTTGAAATATTCGTTCGATAATAATAATAAGGTTACTCTAAATGCCCAATTGACCTATACGGATAAGAGACAGCCGACACCATAATGAGTACGACGGTAAAATACAATGGACAATCAATAGTACCAGCGCCGCTCGTTGGGCGCAATTTCGCGGGCATTGATTATGGGAACCGTTGGGGCTATGTAGAAGACTTCGAATTGAAGGGATATCTTACTGGAGTAGCTGGAACCGGAGCGGTTAATACAATCAACTCAATATTTAATAGTCAGCCGGGAACGCTCTTGGTAGAGTCGGACGGGACGCCAGTGATTTCGGGACTAAATTGCTTCGTAGAAGATATTAGCCTCGACCAGTCAAATTATGGAATTGGCAAAGCTGTACCTTATTCAATCAGGCTAAAAACCTATAACATACCCAGCGGAATTATAGAGCCAAGTAATAAATATTCTTTTGAGTTTGACGGCGGAGATATTGTTGGAGTTTCTCATACGGTGTCTGCGAAGGGCGTAAAGAATGACTCAATGGCCCTGCTAAACGCCATAAATTTCGTTAATCAGTTTGTTGGCAAAGACCCATATTCTTCTTGCGCCCCAATATTCATTGAGGGAGGAACTGGAGTTCTTATTAGTCGCTCGGAGTCTATTAATAGGCTTGAGGGCATGTATAGCGTCACGGAAACATTCCAGTATAACACTGGCAGTACGAATGATTATGTCGAAACGACCTCATTAGAAGTAAACGAATCCGCTCAATCAGATTATCCTAGCTTTGATATCACGATTAGCTATTTAGGTTCTCAAATAGATTCTGATGTTGATTCATTATTGACATCTATCTCTGGACTAAATCCATTAGATAAAATCTCGAAAATCTACGGATACGATACGGGGAACTTTTTGCTCGGGAGCCACCAGATAGATATTAACAGCGGGGAGAATAAAGTATCAATCTCTTCTAGTTATACTAGCGGCCTTTCTGGAGATATATCTGGATTTTTTGATAGCAGTATAGATATGTCTTGGGACGAAATTACGGACATAATGACCTTTAACATTAATGGGACGTTCGAGAGTCGAGGTAGTCAAGAAACAATTCAAGCAAATTATGAAGCATTTAAGAGCGCGAATGGCTCGTCTTATTCTTCTTATGTTTATAATTTAATTACTGGTTCATATCTGGGTAAGACTTATCTCACTGGCCATGAATTGTGTCCATACCCGTTGTCACTAGAAATTACAGACAACACAGGCCAATACAAGCTATCCCTATCCGCCTCTTTCAACAATAGAGACTATCTTACGGGTATTCAAAACACTACATATACAGTAAACGCCGATGCGAGTAAATGGGTTTTCAGCCTGATTCCGTCAGTAAATATCGAGGGGCACTATGCTATACAAGATTTGAACTGTAAGTCTAGGGAAAGGAGTAGCTTTGCCATAAGTTGTACGCACAGCGGAGACTATCCGTTATCCTTGTTAGAAGACTTGAACTCAAGAATTTCGGGCGCTGTATTCTCTACTCCGCCATTTTTATTAAATGCGGATGTCAATTCTGGGGAATTTGATTTAGACATATCTAGGGAATATATTGGCGACGAAAATATACCAAGATTGACCCAAGGCAAGCTCGCATCCTCCCGCGTCCTAAAAACCTACCTTAGAGCAACTGGACAGAAATTCGGGTATTAATCTAGTGTAATAATACGTGGTATAAGGGATGAATACTGGTATTTTTACAAAGTGTTTGGAGATTAGAGGGGTGGACGCCAACGAAATTCTTGGCGTCTATGACCTTTTAAGCGGTACGACCGGGCTTGCCTTTAACCTTACAAAGTCAACTGGAGAATCGTATGTCGCGGATATAATCAACGCCACATCCAACCCCCTTATTTTTTTGAATGAGACAAGTCTGCTGGGCGGAGCCTTTTCTGGCGACCAAATAGCAAGATACGGATACGAATACGAGCCAGAAGACTGGCAGCAGATAATAGATTTGGAATTTGACAGATGTGGCTATACAGGTAGTACCGGATACAACCGAATATTAATATCATCCAAAGACACCATAACCCAAGCCAGCGGCTTCATTGCTGGTATAAATAATGCGAATAGACTATTCTTTAGTTGCGGCCCAAATTCAATTTATACGCTAAATAAAGAGCTTTCACCCAAAAGTATAGTTTCGGTTTCCTTAGCTGACCAAGAGTATCTATCTTTGGGCGTTTACGACTTCAATACAGAGCTATTTTACCAAGAAAGATATAATGTTTCTCAATCATATTCGCCGTCTAATAAATGGTACTTAGGTAACGTACTCACTGGGGGCGCTGGTTACACAGGGTTCTCCGGTACTGTTCATCGTGCGGTCTTCTTAAGCGGGAATCTCGATGAGATACAGTCTGCCGCTTGTGCTGAATGCTGGTTTTCTGACGCTATATCCACCGGATATACTACTGGAGAGACTATCACGGAAATAATCACTGGCTTCGAACTTTTGAGAATCTCTGGAGAAGAAGTTACTGGATACGCTTTTGTTTCTGGATACGTCACGAAGCCGGACGGCAGCACTAAGACAGTGTTAATTCATTCTGGGGAGTACGGGGATATTTTCCAAGAAGAACTTCTTTCTCCCTTAACTGGTAGTTTAACCGGGATACTCACGGGAGAAAATTTCTACGAGATTAGTTACAATCAATCTGAGAAAGCTGAATACACGTCGTATAGTATTTTGTTCGATATTCCGCTTATGAGCGGCGACCTAGTTTCCGTTTATAACTATGGGAAGGTAAACCCAAACGTTAATATCCCAACGGAAAACTTCGAGGTTAGCCCGAGAACTGGTATAAAAAACGTTATAGGTAATGGTCTATTAGAAACCAACGGCGTAGATTATACAGTAAGCGACGGAATTCTAATCGGTTTCGTAGAAGACGATATATTAATCCAAGATATTACAAGTAGAGAAAGTATAGTAACCGTATGGAGCGGATTATGGAGTAGGAGTAAGATATTAACCGGGACGGGGCCAGATGTCTATTTCCCTCCAGCAGCGCAATATTCAGAGTCCGATGGAATCATACACACGACAGGAATTAGCGGGGTATGTTATGATAATCCATATTATCCAGACTTTGGATATGATTTATACATGAACGGTCAGAAGCTAGTAACCGGAGTCCATTATGAGTTTATATCATCAGGCTCTCAGTTTGGTATAAGATTCTCTGGCAGCGGCCTTCCCGACTTTACAGCAGATGTCTCCTATAGCGGTATGGTAGCGACCGGGATAGAGAACGTCCAATCTTCTGAGCTTACGTTCTTTTCTAAAGAAAACTCCCCAACTGAGGCGATTTATCTTATGACTGGCGACGAGAATCTAATAGGCAACCTGTCTGGCTTCTCTGAGCAAGTTTGGGTTAACGGCGTAAGACAAACGCATGGAGTGGATTACGTAAGATATGCCGCGTGCGGAATGACCTCTGGATTAGAAAACCAATTCGATAATTATTCAAAACTAATATTTAATAACGACATAACTAGGATAGAAAACTAAAATATACTATGGCATATCAGACTTTACAAGGAATTCGTATCACACCGAAAGGGGCTTATAACCAAGCCAGATTCGGCGCGTGGCCAATTTCTTACGCCTTCGGCGGTTGGATTTACGGGGCAGATTGCAGTGTCGGATTCAGCCAGCAGCCCACGGAAATAACAATCAATGTTGTTATGGAAAGTAAAACCCTAAGTCCCGCGCGATATCCATTTGATATTCGAAGGGAAGATATTAGGTGTGATGCCGGGAATGGTGCTGATGAGAATTTATTTGATATTGATTTTAATGGAGTAGTGTTCAAAGACTATGTTCTGTATAATTACGAACTCAGCATCGAATCAAGCGTTAAGACTTTAAAGGTCACTTTTAAGGATTATGGGGTAATCCTCGATAAGATATACGTTGGACTTATAAAAAGGCAGGGGAATAGATTCGTACATTCTGCTAGCTCTGAGGCTATTATTCCCGTAAATTGCGCCGACTGTCTTCTGACAGGCTCTAGCGTCACGGGCGACGCCCCTGTAACGAGGGATATCTCTTACGGCTCCTACGTGGGATTAAACGAGGGCGTATATGATAACTTTGATTTCGTCCAAAACCCGTCGTCATCTATTTTCGGGAGATGGAAAGCTATGTCAGAGTCTTCGGTAGCGGACGAGACTTTTGATTTGAATGGTGGCTATCTAATGCTGGGTACAGAAGAAGTTTCAGAAGAAAGGTGCGGCAATCTTGTTGACATTAAGTATAGCTTCAACGAACTCCTATCCTCTTTGCGAAAGAGAGGGCTGACTTTTACCGGGGCTTTCCCATCAAGTATATCTGGTAAAACTCACGCTTATAGGCAGAATTATATTGGTACACTTAGGGAAGTTCTATCCAATTGGTGCTCTGATTTATCTTTAGATTTTTTCACTAGCGGAAAAGCGTTTGTCGGGGTAAATACGGATAACGTAGTGGACATCACTCCGGTTACAAATATAGTTGACCCAACCACTGCTGCTGGAAGAGATTTCTCTATGAACGCGGACGCGGTTATTTCTTCATATAGAGAATCGTCTTCTATAGGAGAAACTTACAGGCAGGCGGTAATCACAGCGGATGTAAGGCCAATCCAGTCCCAAGTAAGTAGTAAGGCTGTCAAGAGGTATGTCGGATTTTCTCCGCTTCATCCGTTAGACTTTACATCGCCAAATCTTACGCCAGTTTCTCGTTCGAATGTTTTCGGAGAGTGTTATACTGCTCCAGCTATCGTCAATGATATGACGAACGCAACAAATACTATTTGGACAAGTCAGTGCGGAACAGGCTCTTACACACCAAATAGAGCAGAAACATTCTTCTATACTAATAGGTCTAAAGGGGAAATAGATATCAGCATTGCCCTATCTAAATACAACCAAACATTAAGAGACATTTATTGTGGTCAAAGGGCAATTGAGGGATTCTCTGCCAACTTTAACGCCTTGGGATTTGTTCCTTTGATGGAAATTACTGACGCCGAAATAAAAAGCGAAATTCTTGGCAAATATAAGGGCGCAGAAGAAGATATTCAAACCGTAGTAAAGGATGCAAGATACTACAAAATATACATCGGTTACTACTACGAAGACTTCCATAACGAGGTCATAACATGGGAAAAAGCTTGTGCCTCAAAAATGTATAAGATTGGAGCATTAACGAAAAGTCTTCTAACAAGCTACCCATATACTGTAGATGAAGTCCTCCAAGACGCTTCCCCAGCCGCAGGCTTCTATGGAGAATCCGGCCAGTCATTAACAAGAATAACGCATGACTATTCTCCTGCTGCTGAGAAATATTCTAGGGTCGAGGATACTCCTTTCTTGGATACGCTAATATACAGCGGTCTATATTTACCGACAGGTTATTACTATGCGCAATTGGATAACGAGTGGGGTACTAATGAAGAAGACTTCAATAAGAACTTAGAATACATAAATACGGCGTGCTTACAAAAGTATGCAGGTTCTCCGGGGTATAGATATTCTCCTGCCGTCGGCCAGATAGATGGTATAACCAACCAAAGCTGGAACCTAGAAGAATGGAAACCATTTTTCTCAAGCGACATTGCTGACTTCTTTAAGAATAGGGACGAAATTTTCGAAAATATAGCTGTCATGCGCGGGAGCACTGACCTCATTGATAATTTAAGTGTCACGACACTATCAATAGACGGTAACACTATCGAAAGATGCCAAAAGCTACACATAGCGATATTTACGGACGTTTCCTCTCACCCGAACGTCAACATATCGTTCAACGTACCAAATGCTCAGGTGGTTAATCCAGTGATGCTACAGCGTTACCAAGATAAACAAAGAGACGCGGCGGAAGCTAAGAGTCGAGAGAAGACAAAAAGCATTTGCGAAGTGCCACTATTGCAGGAGCTATGCTCTAACTTGATAAGTGGGTACGCGGCAGAAAACCCACAGTCCGGCCAATACCAGTGCGAAGTTGACCCGACTGGCATTTATACAGAAGGATTTGGAGGGAACGTTATTAGCGGAAGATATTCTCGTGTTTTGAATATCGCGATTAGGAAAAACCCACAAACAGTCAATGGAGTTGATTTTTATCCGAGCGATGACGCTGGATACATATACCTAGATTCATTAGACGAGGGGGAAGGTAATTTGGAATATGCTTCGAGGTTCTTACAAATAATCTATCCGATTTCGATTCCACCGACGTTCGATGAGTATTACTCAGGTATCCTTACCTCGACAATAGAAACCGAGAACCGCTCACCAGAAGTCGTAGAAATATATGGCGAGCCAGTAAATAGGAAGAATAATAACGTCTCTTCAATAAAGATAATTAACAATGGCATTGACCCAGATATTGCGCCGATACTGAACCCTTACGACAGCAGGTTCGTGAGATATACTACCCTGATAACTGGAGATGGCGGATTACTAACTACTGTAAGTGGATACCACAATGCGATTAAGAACCTTAATGGCTATGACTCTACAGAGAAAATTAAGTCTGTAGATATATCTATTGCAGGTTTCCCAAACCTTTTCGGTACATTTAAGGGGTTGATATCCCCAGCGAGCGGACTAACTAATTTCGGTTTAACAATGTCCGATAACGGTATAACAACATCTCTATCTTTTTCAGATAGACCTCCTACTACTCCAGTTCAAGAGTCTATCATAAATAAGATTGGGCCGAGGATTAAATAATGATACTAAGCGGGAACAACTCATTAAGCCTACCAGAAACTCATAAGATAAAGTATATCTTGGGGAATATATCCCCATCTTCATACGAGCTTATAGACTTGGGCCTTTCTGGCAACGGGGCATCTTTTAATTTCAGGCTACAGAGCGGGAAAATCTCCGACCCTCTTGGAAGGAATGTCTATTCTTATAAGACTAACAAGCCATTTACAATAGAAGGAATATTTGAAGAGGGCAACTTTAGATATTCCATAGACGGTCAGAACATCGTAGGCTACGCAGCTTATCAAGATTTTGCAATTACGGGGTGGTATTTAAAGTCATCCTCTGGTAAGGTAAATATAACCCCTCAGTTCTATACTCCACCAATTGATTACAACATAGTATTGCAGGGGTCGTTCCCGGCGACTTCAACAATAAGTGGCTCAATAACAAATAATAGTGAAGTCTCATTCACTGTGGAAGACTACTCTATAATCTATTACCACAATGACAAACCAGATTTTACTGGAACAATTTATGGTAAAGTCCCCGCTGGTGGTCAATCTGGGTTCCTATTATACGATGCGCCGCAGCTTTTAGAAGACCATACATTTAAGATTTACCTATCTCTTAGAACGAACGCTGGTGAGATGGGAAAGTTCTTCAATGTCTCAAGGGTATCTGGGTTTAATGGAACTCAGCATATACTTTTAGAGGGTAACGAAATACAACCGATAGTAAGTACCTTTAGTGGAGAAAGTGGGTATAACTCATTTGTTTTCCAGCCTACGAGTGGATTCCAAGATATTTTTTATTCGTATAATGTTTATAACTTAGATGGAATCGGTCAAGACAAGACAGTGAAAATCCAATACTATCCAATTTATCCTACTGGAACTGGATATTATACTGGAAATTACCTAACTGGGTTCGAAGTAACAAACTCTGGATTTTATTCAACTTGTCCGATTGCTAAGTTCAGTGGATACTATGCAGTAAGTGATATTGATTTCATTACTTCTGGTATTTTAATGAGTAGCGGATGCACTGGTAATATCCCCTTCTATGGAGTTCCCGTGGATGAATATGGGGCTGGCCTTACTGGTCATACGGTCGGGAAGACAATCTCGATAAGTGGAGTTTATGATAACAGCACTTATTATATAGTTACAGGCTTCGTGATAGAGAACTCTGGAACAGGATACACGCAAGCCCCAATAGTTAAGCTTAATAGCGGTGTATATGCTAACTGTAAAGACGTACCAGAGCTTTTCGGGAGTAACCAGTGGTTGTTCGAGCCTTTCAAGGCAACCGCCGTTACTAGCCCGCAGGCAGATTATCTCAGCGGGGAAACCTTCTGTTACTCAGGCAGCGGTCTAAGCTATTACCAAGTCTCTGGGATAATCTACACGAACGTAGGCTCGGGGTATGATGAATCTGTCTATGTGCCAAGAATGCACTTCGAAAGAGTTTCCGGGGACACATACGCTAATTCTGGAGATGCTAGCGGAGTCTTTAAGTTCAATAAGTCTCCAAATATTTATAGCCTTGACGAATTTTGGAGCATAGAAACTGGCCTTGCTGGCAATGAACCAGAAGGCTTTAATGGAGAATATTTAGATATTATAAGTGGCTACACGGGACAGGCGTTCCTTTTGGAAAACCAAAGTAATTCAGTAGTCAGGGTACACAGCAAAATAAAAGACTACCCCGGCTCTCCAGTCTTGGGTCTATCAATAACCCCAGAAGTCGGGCCACCGATATTATTTAAAATTACCGGAGAAAGACTGTATTCTAAAGACCGAGAATACTTAAAAAAAAAATTAATACCTAGCGGTGATATAGTATTCGCAGAAGATGAAGACTTGAGTTTCTTCATAACAGCCGAAGACTCAATAAAGTATTATAATTACGACGAGGGGGAGGGATTTATATATGAGTGATGCACTAATTAAAGAGCAGCAAATATCAAATAATTATTATAAAGAAGAAGAAGTAATAACTGCAAGAGTTGTCGCTAACTATGGCGACCCCGGATTAGACGGAGATTATTTTTTTGATATCCAAAGCCGTTTTGTTGTTGTGATGATAGAAAGCATAAATAGGATACCGACGACTCATAAAAATAAAGGACTCTTTGCAATCGTAAGAAGGCCGCAGCACTTGTGGATTTCTTCCCAAGGTAGCATCCCGGCGTCTGGCTTGAATACAGCCGATTTAAAACGCGCGGATGCTCTAGGGAACGTAAACACCGGCTCCTATCAGTCTTATACCGTTAGTAGCATACCAAGAATAAATTTCCCATACAGATTCGGGGAAAGAATTAGCATACGAAAACTAAAAAAGAGAATCCGGCTGGACGATTCTTCTTTTTTTGGTTCCGCTTTCCATAAAAGCTATTTCGCCAATCACGCCTTCAACTCATCATCCTACTACAATGAGGGACTACCAAACGCATATATAGACTCAAGTAGAGAAACAGAAACTAGAAAAAAAGCTATCCGACCAGCGGTAGATAATGGGGTAGGCTATTACCAATATCCAGTAAACGGCGGAGCGGGAGTGTTCGTCACACCAAATGAATATACGTATTACATGGCCTTCAATAAATTCCAATTCGAACTATTTTGGCTACATACTCATTCCGGGTCATACGTGACGAATGCTCTAGCCATATTCAATAGCCAAGACCAAAACGGTTCAAACGCTCAAATGGCAAGACAGGGCGGCTATTATTTCAACTCTTATGGAGAGTTGGGTCTGAGTATATGCTCATACGAGGATATTAACGTAGGAGGGAAGTTCAGAACGACCTCTTCCGAGTGTATGCCGCTTATCGTCACTACTCCTAACACGTTCCCAACGCCATCGAGAAGGGAAATCGGGACAATCCTGTATGACCCGACGTATGAAACAGTTCAGCAGTAATTACTTTTTAACTGCCTTTTTGATTCTTTCAATTAATTCGAACTGCTTGGCTTTTGGGATGTCTGAGATATGATTAATTTTATCTGCTCCTTCGAAGCCGTCCTTGCTAAGAGTCTCTTTTATTTTTTCGAAAGAGATATTGTTAGTCTGCATGACTTCCATTAGAAGATTGGAAGACGTATCGCTCGCGTCAGGGGTACTATGGGTATTGTTGCCCAATTCGATATCGGAAACGATATTAATTTTCAAGAAATTGCGAATACAGCGGGCAAGCGCGCGATTCTCAGCAAAGGCTCCCAAGTATATTCTACCGAAGCTGCTAGTATTTAAAGGTGAAGCATCCCCAATAGCGGAGTACGTTACCCCGTTATCGCCAGTTTCGTAATTTGGAATAAATTTAATTGAACAAACGGAAACAACATAATTTTCGTTTGGAGAAGTAACAACGTGGGAGACTTCTGTATATCCTCTGAGTTGGGCAAGTTCCTTTAGACCGCCGAGAAGAATAATAAGCTCTTTATCTTGAAGACCCTCGGTAGATTTTGGAACGGTCTTTCCGAATTTTTTGAAGTATTGTTCGTTAACGACGACGTATTCTGGCTTTATCATTTTTCTCCAGTCAATCGTTCCGTCCTCATTAAAGACGTAATCAATTCCCTTGACAAGACCATAGATATTTCTCGCGAAGGTAGTAGGAGGGATATCTTTGGGTACGTTTTGCGTCACAGCTTCCATTTCTGGGTTTTCTGGTTGTATCATTGTGGTTATATATTATCTAATAGGGTAGTAAGTGTCAAGCTATTTCTTCACGATATAGAAGAAATCTACCTCTTTCCAAAATTCAGGCGTATTAATAACGGGCTGAAAATCTAAAGTAGCTGGGACTGGTATATCATTTTTAAGGGCGGCAACGGAGTAATAAGATTTCCCAAGACTATGAATAATTTTGTTTGATTTATAAAGTAGTTGTGAATCGTCCTTCAATTTATCTATTTCTTCTCCAGACGCCACTTCGACTTTGTGTATCTGACCGGATTCGTAATAGTTGATTTTCTTTTTAGTAATTTCATCGGTCGGAAGGTAGGAAATTAGGGTACAATTTATACCAAGGGCGCGGGCGGCTCGTATAAAATCTGGATTATCATTTTCAGTAACTTCGTAAATGACTTGTGATATCCTTTTTTTTGCGTGTCTGAGAAGGTTAATATTGATGGGCCTATTCGTTATTATGTTGCAGGGTGTTGCTCCTAATTGGCGGGCGAGAAAATTCTCATTGAAATCAATATCCATCCGAACGTCTATAACAGCATTTTTATTAGGAGGGGTAATGACTTGATTAGGAACGAAATCGTTTAATCGCTGGCTATTAAATCTCTTACCGATATAGACTGTCTCGTATATGGAATCAGTCTTAATATTTAACAGTCCAAGGACGGCTTTAGATATTTCTTCTGGGCGAATAAGATTAATTGACTTCGGAGACTCTTGGGGGGAATAGGACGGCTTACCATTACCAGTTCTATTATAAGAGGTAATACATATTTGTTTATCTTTGTTTCCAAACGCAGGGCCGCTTACTGACGGCATCATATTACTAAATATACCGACGAGCGGGACATCGAATGAAGAAGCAAGATGGGTACAAAGACTATCTGGGCCAAGATGAAGGCTCGCGCCCTTGATTAAATACGCCAATTGATTAATTGTTGTTTGTCCCCTAATATCGGCGGTATTTAATATTTTTGTTTCCTTGTTAGTGCCTACTTGAATTATTGTGTATCCATGCTCTTGAAGTGGGAGGAATAGGGAATTAATAACCTCCTGCCAGTAGTCATAATTCCTAGAATCGAACGTCGTAGAAGACTGGAAAGTGATGTATTTTTTATACGGCAGTGGATAGTAGGTTGTATAAATATATGGCCTACCAATCTTTGAGCCGGTCGCTAGAGAATATGTATCAATTAGACGCATGGTTATCGAAGTCTATAGTATCGCATCCATTATGGAGATAGCTTAAAATTCTTTGTGTCGGTATATGGGCAAGATAAGCAATATCAAAAAATCCCTTTTGGGTGTTCGTCCCCTCTAACCATAATAGATTGTCCATCATTGGATTATATTCAATCCATTTGTGGACGTATGGATTTCCGTTAAGTACGTCTTTGAATTGGGCCTTGGTCGCTACGTAAAGTTTATAATCTGGATATCTTTTGTTTATTGATTCAAACAGAGCAGTGCAGAGGAAAACGTCTCCAGCACTTTCTGGCATAACAAATAAGATTCTCTTTTTATCTTCCGGGTCAAGCCATTCTTCGAAATTGAATGGTTTCTTTTTATTTAGTTCTTTATATGCCGTGTTTCTAAAGAACCTCTCGATGTCCTCTCTCTTTGCTCCTTTCGCAAATTCTGCTGTCCAATATTTATGTCCATCATCTTCTGGAGTTACTTCCATTCTGAGGATGTTCTTGTAGATATGGATAAGCCACTCTGAATTATCACTGATTTCTGGTATTTGATAATATGGGTCTGGGTACTCTTCCTTATTAACGAAATCATATTCGGTATGAGGGGCGGAGTCTATAAAATCTTCCAGAGCCTTACCTATAACATCAATTGAAAAGTTATCTAGTACCCACTGACGCGCAGCAGCCCCCATCTGTTTTCTCTTCGGGACTGGCATGTTACAAACCCTAGATAATTGTTTCGCTATAGAGGCGGGGTAGGTGGATGCTTTAATAAATTGTGTGCCCGGTTCCCTGTATGACGCCCAATCTAGCGGAAGAGAGTTAGCTTCTTCACAACACATTTCTTCGCCACAACTATAATTAGTAACAAGGGTAATGAGTTCGGCTAATTTTGCTTCCTGAATGGGTATTTCCTGTCCACCACTAGTAAACGGGTGGCAATAGACATCCATTAAGTTGTATATTTCGTTTAGCTGCTCTTCCGTGACACCGATACCGGGGTTCGTTGTCACTTGTCCCTTGGGGTCAGAACAAATACCACAAGGTTTCTCTTGACCAACGAATGGTTTGACTTCATAATTTCCGCAGGCTCGGCAAATATGGGTCGTCAGGATTTCGTTTTTTGGGATTTTGTATTCTTCGGCTAGCTTTCCTATGTCCCAGCCCTCGCCAAAGTGGGTGTGAAGTAATAGTCTTGGATTTTTGATAGACGGATTATCTCGCCTAAAAATCGAATAACCTTCCAATAGGTTCGGGACTGATTTTCTCAACTGATTTCTGAAAACGAACCCAACAACAAATGCGTCTGCGGGGATTTTGTTTCTATCCCTAAGAGCGGCCCGTTTTTCGTCGCTCAATCTTTTAAATGGCTTATCATTAACAGCGCCATGAAAAGTTTTTACGTGCTCGTGTCCAAGTTTATGTAACGCTTTGGTGGCGAAGTCACTCCATATCCAATAATTCTTAATCTTTGGGGCGACTTTTACGGCGCTAGGCAAGATGGGAAGAGAATCAAGTGTCGTCCAAATAACGGAGGTAATCTTATTGAACCACTTTCTATCAACGGCGAAATCTACTCCCCAAATATCTTGGGCCGCAATATAGACATCGGGCTTCTCTTCATAAATGACTTTATCCAAGTTAAGAGAGCCATAACCAGCGACTTTTTCTACCTGTGGGTCGCGGCGAATCGCTTCTATTTCTTCTCTAGTGTTCGGAAGACAACCTATTGACTTCCAAGGAGTTCTATTAAGCTCTGGATTTGCGCCTTGAAATCCAACAACGTAATGGACTATATCATATTTATCGGTACGATATAGATAATCGAGAATGGCTTTAGCGTTGCGGCCAAAGCCAGTCTTGACAAGAGAAAAGTCGGTCTGTAGAAGTATTTTCTTTCGTTTTGACATCTTATTAAATTTCTAATATGTCAGCCGGATGAGAGATGGTCTTTTGTGCAGGGCTACCCGTTCCAATATCGGAGGCTGGGCCAGTAGAACCTGCGGGAGCGAGGGTATGCAAAATTCGACTTTCAGTAAGGTTAAACTGTTCTTTTAAAAGGAAAGACAGTTGCTCGCGAAGGAGGCGAGCCTCTCCGAAATTAAAGCCTATAATTGCTCCGACCTTCTTCGTGGAGTCTTTCTTGTCTGCCTTAGATGCCGAAAACGAAAAGCCTACCTGTTTCCCGTCTCTCATATACGGCGCGAATATAAACGTAGTGATGTGGGTTCCGTTGGGAGAATCGTGATATCCCTTGAATTCCCTGTTAGATTCAAGTACGTCGAGGATAGACGCGACCTCTATGGCGCTTAACTTTATAACAACTTTTCCTTCTGGATTCTCTTTATTCCTAGCAAATGAGCCTGTTTTTGTGTTTGAGTCCCAGCTATCCTGTTTTATAATACATCCGAAAAAGGAGTTATCGCGGGAATTGTACCAAAAAGAGCAAGCGGAGCCAGTCACTTTAGAATTTGGTTTGTAAAATTGTATAGGCATAATCAAGTGTAATTATACTACATCTGACGTAGGAAAAAGTCAAGAGAATTCGACATGAAATTCAGCTATACGGGTAAAGGAACGCCTGATATAAATATTAAAGATAATATTTTCTCAGGGATTATTGGTTTTGAGAGCGCAAATCCATCAAAATCAGAGTCCTATGGTATTTATATATTGCCAGATGGAGCGTATCCAAAACGCTCTTTTGACGCATACCTCCCAAGCGATAACGCTAAACTCAATCCGGCTGGTATAAAAGCTTACGGCGTCAAAAACGACGACACCCCAATTAAAGCAGAGTTCAAGTATTCTGATTCTACATATATTTTCGAAACCTGTCACGGAAGAAAGGGGGATACTGGTAAAGAGTATAATTTTTATCAAGCCTTTTATCCGATGGGATATATCGCTCCGCCATACGGAGAGACAACTTCAATTAGCATAATCCCATCATATTACGATGTAAAAGAACCAGAAGAAGAGGGCGGGGAAGGCATTAAGGTCATCAAAGTAGAAGAGTCTAGTACGACATTCACTTTATCAAATAATGCGGGCGGGTGCAGTAAGATGTCTATAACGGAATACCATGACCAGTATGGTATATTATCGAAAAGCGCCGGGAACTCTTCGGTTGCTAGTAACGAATTATCTCCGAACATCTCTAGCCCAATACATGGGCCACACGAAGATTGTCCACCAGCATTAACTATTGGATATTATTTCGATGAATTCGGGCTAGAACTTTCTGCCGGGGCGACTGGCGTAGGACAAGGTGGCAATTTTTTCAACCATAACCCAATCCCAACATCACTAGACTCGTATTATTTGAGGCTGTATGATGCAAATAAAAATGAATCAGTGCCAGCAGAAGCCACCTTCACTGGCTCTAGTCTTACAAATCAATACAATAACAGGCTTTGCCCGCTTAATCTCATGGAGGGGGAAACTTCACAGGGGAAGGGTTTAAATGAGTTAATCTTACAGACGGACGGGTTTTCTGAATTATTGGACCCAATCAACGATAGCGTAAGCTTCGCCGGATTTGACAATTGGAACTACTGGCATTTAACGTTTGAAGAAAACGCGAACAGCCTTCCATTCAGCAATAACTTCGTAGATTCTGCTAATCCGGGTCGCCAAATAAATAACTCGGTTAGCACCCGTGGCGGCGGAGAGGGGACACAGGTATTCAAGGCTAACATAGCTTCGGAAGACTATTGGTGGGACAATAGGCAGTGCGCCGCACCGCCGGATTATCTTCCTTGGACATTCGGCGGAACAATAAACGCCTGCCCAACAGATTACTTTGATATCCCATATTATTCAGCAATCAAAAAATTTGGATTTTATGGAACAAGATTCCAACATAATTGTCATTACCTAAATTGGGAAAATAGCACTAGTCTCTCTAAGAATCCCGCATTTTCTCAATTCGACAACCTGCTCAAGACGGCCAAGGATGAAGAAAAGCATAATAATTTCTACGCAGGGAATAGGGGCTTTTTCTATTGGGTTAACTACAGCCAAATTACAGGAACATCAGAGTATTCTATACTCAGTAACAATCCAGAGTTCCTAGTTCAGTCTAATGGCATTGTTGATAGGTTCAATAGAGTATTTGGTAGCGTTACTGGGTTTATTTCTAACGTCGGTGCGCCGCAACTGAAAACATCGAATGGGGAATTAATAAGCATAGGCACGAGAAGCGATATCTTATTCTCAGATAGAGAATACAATCTATTCAGAGATAACTTAGATGGAAAATTAGATGACGCTCAACAAGAAGCTCTCAGACAATTAGAAGATGACTACACAAGATATGCAGTGAGCGGTGGAAAGCCATACGCCACGTTCTACGATGGTTTAATAAGCGGAAGAGAGTCTAGGTTAAGAACAAGGTACATGGAAAATACGGTCAATGGAAGAAGCATAGACCTTTTTCCAATGAACCACATCATATATGGATTCGATGAAGCGCAGTCTTATACTAACGCTAGTGGCTGGGTCTTTCGTTCTTCCACTCTCGGTGCGGCGTCCGAAATACCAAGAATAGACAGAAGATATTTTCAAGGAGCCTACTCTCGTGTCGGCATCGTTTCTGGTCTTGCCCAAGAACTGGCTAAGTTGAATTCTTATACGGGTAGATTTTACCCCGGATTCTTCAATGAGATGGACTGTGGTTCCATGCTTCCTAAACCACAATACCAAAAAATAAATGAAGAAGAAAGCACAATAACGGACACGAGGAACAATCGCCAGTATAGCACGAACGGGTGGCTGACCTTGGGGTATAATGAGATTGGTCAGTTGGATGGTAATTTTTCCTGTTTCTCTCCGATATTCGTACAAAATCCAACCGACACAGTTGTTAAGATTGGCCAAAGACCGACCTTTAGGACTTATGCCGTTGACTATCATACCCTGCCAGAAGATAAAATCAATAAACGCTATCCAGAAATCATGTATTGGGCTAAGAATCTAAAACTAACAGATGGCGACGGAGAGAACTTATACCCAATATCTTACAAGTGGTATAGAGTTTGGAGTGGATATCTTGATAGATACCTATCTGGGGATTTCAGCGCAGCAGAGCCAGCAAATCCAAGCGGAGACTGGTGCTGTATGGAGGGCGACACGAACACATGCACGCTAATTCATCCGTTAGAGTGTTCTCCGGCCTATAATCCAGAAAATCCATCGGAGGAATCATATACATATTTACAGGGAGCTAGACAAGAAGACTTCGGAGAAGACGAAGACTATGGCGACGATAAATATTTCTACTTCTGTTTGGCTTCTGGGCGATTCGGAGTCCGTAGTAGCGATTACGCAAAATTAGAACTTGATGACTTTACTCTATTTGATGTAAGCGTTAGAAACGGTTCGACAGCCGCAGGCGCTCCAGTTATAAAATTCATAGGAGAAGATTACAATGGAACAGAGTTCACAATTACCCCGTCAACGACAACAAATCTCCAAGCATTTGGAGGCTTTGTCGCAGATAAATATACTATTCCAGAAACAGTAGTTTCCCAGAAAAGACCGCCTAGTAACATGGCGTTTTGCGCTGGAGCCTCATCAAGATTTATCGGTCCTTGGATGTATCGTGGAGAAACGCGCTCTTACGCGCCCGGAGTGCTTACTGATACCCGTGGACTCAATAATATTTGGGGACATATTTTAGACTATGGGAAACTCGTTAAATACAAAATCAATCTTAAAACAAAGACGGGTTCTAAACGTAATGGAGAGCTACTGTATGGTCACAAACATCTTCCGACCTGCGAAAACTTCTCTATGCCGCAGGGCAAAAAGGGTATCAAGGTAGATATAAAGTTCGGAGGCTTCGATGTAAGAAACTGGGCAATAGAGCAGCTTCCATATATAACCGACGATTCAAAGATTGCTGTTCCGTATAACAGACTCACAAATATCGGAGAATTATATCCTCCGATAGAAAAGAAGGACGAAGAGCCTAATATGGGTATCGGCCACTGGCAATTCGCTAATAATTTAGGAGCAATCAAACGATTCGGTAAGAATACAGTAATAGCGGACACGGACGGAAACGGGAAAGACTCTAATGCTCTGACTTGGCTTTCTTATGTTAAAAATAGGGTACTAAGAAAAACAGACCTAGCGGGAGAAAACTGTGGATATACGAAATCCTCGCTTGGAAGGAATATGATTTATTATGTAGAGGCTTTCGAACGTTTCTACATTATCTGCGACAGCATAAAAAAGAAAAACGTCACAAACAAGTCATTCATTTCTCCGGGGGCAAGGCTTGGTAATTCGGCAATTCAATACTTTTGGCTTGGTCAACCGACAGATACCTTCCTCTCTAGGCACAAGATGTACGGCCCATACGCATATCAATGGAAGGTGAATAGACACAACAGAGATAGGAATGGTAATGGTATTTCATTAGGATTTTATTCGATGGGCCACGGGACCAAATATTCGTTGATGTATGACGGACCAGCGATTTATGGACTATACTTGCAAGATAGGGTAAATATAGACCAAAGAATAAAAAGCTGGGTTGAAGAAACGAATAGAGCAAGAAGATTGATATACGGAACAAATATGGCAGACCCAAGCTCTATAAGGTACATTTATTTTGGTAAAAGTAATAGTGGCTGTCGTGGTTATGGAGATATAAGGGTGGAATGCCAACCACCACAGGGACAACCTCTTACGCCAGACGCGGTTAAGGTATGTTCTTATATAAGCTTAGGACATTCATCGGTTAGCCATCAACCCCTAAGTATGCTATATTGTGAACGACCAGATTTAGGGCGCGGAGCTTGCTTTGACCCGTGTTTGTCTATTAGATATCAACAGGGGTTCCTTCCGGGCGGAAAATTGTTAAATTTATTGTCATATAAAAATAGCCGCACAAATAAAATAACTAGGCTCACACACGATACTAACCATATTGATGTAGAGAAAAGGGAATTGGGTCGGCCAGATATAAGGTTCCGTGGGCCATATTCAACCCCATATAAGAAGCAAAGGGAAGAGCAATTAGGAGAATCTAAAGATTCCAGTATAAATCCTTGCCGTGGTGGAGGGGCAGACCATTGTAATTATATCACGGCGACTTTGGATATAGGCTCAAGTTCTTATTTAGTCGGAACCCAAAGTACGTATAATAATTTGAGGTACGCCTCATATCAACTGTTAGTATAAAAATGCCAGAATATATAACGCCAGTAGTAAGCGACGAAACTAGAGGCTCGGAAATAGATAGTGAATTCCGAGCCTACGCTGCTGCTCACGCGGTAACGGCTGTTGGATGTCAGGTAAGAAGCGTTCCGTCTGTCCAAGTCTATCTACGGCAAGCTTGTGAGGCTGTTGTCAGCGGTTTCGAGAAAGACGTTAGCTTAGGTAATAGAATATACGATAAGTTTTCCAAAGAGACACAAATAAATACAGTATTGGGGTTTGGCCCCGGAAGCGAATTCGAGAACCTCTCTAATGACACTTATAATGATTACTTAGATGCTATACAAGACCCGCAGATAGCAAAGGTTTATTCTTATGTTACTAATGCGATTACTCTTGGTTGTCATTTGAATGGAAATACCGTCAGTCAAACTAAATATTACCTAGACCACTCAACTAACTATTTGAACCAAAAGTTCGAATATCAAGTGAGTAAACTATCCGAGTCTGCCGTTAGCGGTCTAATGGAAAGAGACTACTCGACTGTCTCTCTATTAATAGCTTCTTCAACAAAAAACAAAGAAGCTGAAATAACAAATTATACTTTCTACGAGATGAGCGGAGTTTTGAACTCTCCAGTAGATTTAGTAAAAATGAAAGACTCAGAAAGTCAATACTATATGATTTCTGGGAAGATAATCTACGATTCAGTGGTAAACTTTAACCCCTGCGAAGTAGAGTATAAGGATATTAATACTGATTCTGGCCCAAAGACAATTAAGGTTTATAAAAACCCGCCTTGTTTAGATACTGATAAGTATGTCGGCCCGCCAAACGGGGTAGGATTCACTCGTATATTCCACGACGGGCCATATTCATCTGGAAGGATGACAAATCCAATCCTGAAAGAGTTTCTAAATTTTGAAAGAGAAAGACTCAGCCCAGAATTGTATAGGAGTAACGACCCAACACTTTATTCGTTTGAACTAAATAATAGTGGAGCGTATATCTCACTTGTAACTAATACTGGCAAAATAGCGGTTAACTCATACGGACAATATGATATCGGCCATGAGTATGACCACTCTCCAGCAGATTACGAGGGCGACCAACAAACGTATCATATCGGTAACAATGCCTCCCGCGCAAGGGTAACTGGATATGCCGGGAATATCCCTCTTATCGGTACTATTCCTTGGACTGGATGGAAATACGCAGCCCTTGAACTTGATGAAAATGTTTGGGGAAAAACGTATTCGAAAGTATTGACTAATCCAGAAAGCCAAGTAAAAAATACACTTAGGCGGGCGCTTTCTTTTAATGATTCTCCGTATGTAGCAACAGAAGATGGAGAATACCTATACACATATACATTAGACGACCAAGATAATCAAGTGTGGTCAGTTGGACCCCCTAGAATCGCTTCAAGCAATTCATTGCCATATTTGGCTTTTTATCAGGATTTCGACAGCGCAACATTAGACAAGAAGGCTGAGGTTTATTTGAGATGTGCTATTGGTCAAAGTAGCGGTCCAAGTTCTGGAACCGATGGCAATATAGAGTCTAGGAGAAGTTGGCTAATATCAGCTAACACGATAGCAAGCGGCAAGGATTCTAGTCATCACGAACCGACATCTCTTCCGGGGCCAAGTGCCGGATTTTTAATTACAATCCCTAGCTCTGGCCTAGATGAAATAGAAAGTAAGGTACTAGCCATAGGTAATTCTATGGATGGGAAAGAATACGCAATATTCAGCGGAGAAAACGCCGGATATGAATTTACTGGATATAAGACAATAGGCGGAGATAATCTAACTATAGGTCCATTTATCACTCCAGTAACAATTACGGCGCAGGGTTTAATAAATAAAACCAAGCAAAAATACACAGACGTTAATGACAGCTTGGTTGTGAATAATGTTATTCCAGCCGCTAACGAATACTATTCAAGCGGAGACATTATTACGTTCCTAGAGTCAGGCGATGTCGCTGAATTCAACGTAATTAACAGTGGACAATACAGGGGAATCCCGCAGCCGCTCGTGTTGAAATTGAGCGGTTCTGGTTTATCTTCTATTTCGATAAGTAACAATCCATCTAACTTAACTTCTTATACATATACCACTTTAAGTCCCGGTGTGTTATTATTGGACTTGAAGCAATTTTTTGAGCACGAGAGCACACAAGAAACTGGATTCTATTACAAAGACGGGGACACATCATCATCGTATGACCAGTATATTGTTGGGAATCCGCCGAAAGAAACTAAATACGTCACCGCTATAAATAACGGAAGTAATGTATATACTACGAGACAATACGCCCAAGACTCTACTGGGAAACTGTATGAGTATCATTATTTTGATAACCGCATCACAAATCTCGGGCTAGAACAAAAAGGATGGGAGCATCCATTCCCATATCCTTCTGGATTAGATAATCAAGGCTATACAAAAGTTTTCGCTACTCAGAGAACTGAGAATTATCACCCAAGATACTCAAAAGGCCCATACGCAAAAGTAGAGAAGCCTTTCCTATATCCAAATGCGAAATTATGGTACAGTGGGAATGGAGCTACTCTCGGTTTTCCAAAGTCTCTAAATGTTAAGGTCGTAATTAAAGAGGAAGCAATAAAAGAAATATACGAACACTACGAAATAACATATCTAGGTCTTTATACGAATCCCCCATTCTTAAAAGAGATGGACAGGTCTTCGTCACCGTCGCCGTTCGGCTTTGCGGGGCCAGCAAACGAGCAGATATTCAAGGTATCAAAGAACGCTGATACTTGGGATATAGAAAATGAGATAGCTCATCCAAGCGACGGCGGTTTCTACTATTTTCAGCCGCTAAACTTAGTTGATAATTATTGGGTGACTCCAGACCCGACTTATAATTATAACGTATTCCAAGAGATTAGACAGGGATATCCAATAGGAAGAAATAGAGATGTTTATAATACTGAACCGACATTCAATCACGGAATACTATTAACTGGATATAGGGGAAATCAGGCGTACAAAATATACAATGGTACGGGTTCATATACGATTTCTGGCTTCATTGGAAGGCACGCTCATGGACTATACCATAAATATACAGGTTACTCATTTGAGCTAGACGCCCAATATGTAAGGCCGGGGTACAGCGTATCTACTCGGTCATTCCATCCAGAATACTCTACTGGAGTGTTCTTCTACATGAGAGACGAAACGGAAGAGGACGAGGGAGCGTTCTATACCGCTAATGGGGCAAAGGTATTCCTAACGAACGGGACGACTATAGCTCGCGCCGGACAAGACCTAATATGGTTCGAAAATGTTGGCGGTAGAAAATATGAACAACCAGAGAAAGACGGCGGATATCACTCAAAGGGGTTAATTGGAGACTCTTGGATGGCATTTACTGGTAGAGCCTATGGCATTAATCGGGAAGATTTAGATTGTGAGTCTCTCCATGAAAGAACTCCTTCGTCTGATAATAAAGTAATCATACTCAATGTAACTGAAACTGGAACTTCATTACATACTAGAGCACTAGAATATAATCCGTTTGTATTTAGCAAACGCTCGGCTAGGGACTTCATAGTTGGCGACACTGTTATAAACAACGCTAACCTATCGTTTAATCATAGTGGTAGTGGAATAATTTTCGATATCGGCAGCGCATTGCCTTTGAAAACCGCAACCGAAGGAGAGTATTATGACGCTAGCGGTTTGATTTTGGGGCCATTTGATAGAGATGTATATCTACAAGCAATAACGGACGTTACTGGATTTAATGAAATACATGTTGATAGAGAGTGGACAAGAGACTTGTATAGCAACTGCGAGGCTTACCAAGAGCCGCCGCCGGAAGATGGGGAGGATTCTCCAGAGGAAGAAGTAAGGTGCTGTATGAAAACTATCTACGCATCTGGAGAAATAATAAAATACATCCCAAGCGGACAAACAATTAATATCAATTTGAGGTTCTATACGGGGGACTATGGCGGTACTAACATCCCGCCAATTTCTGGCGTTGGCTTGACTAAGATAGGGTTTCCTAGTAATAGTTATGTTGGGATATACCCAGTTAGGTTTGATGGTGAAGTATCTCTTAGCAGTCAATTTAACTACGATATCAACGGTGAGGAAATGCTACTAAACATGCCTCATAATGGAGTGAACGACCTAGAAGGCAAGACTTTCACGTTTGTAACAGCTAGCAGAACGGGCGTCTTATATCCTATACCGCCAGAAGAAGACTTCAATAAGTACGCAACCGTGGATGGAGCAAATAATAAATCATTTTTCACTGTTGAAGACTATTGGAGACAACACCACAGAACTGGAGGGGCATCAGCAACAGCTTATGGCTGGAGAGAGGGAAGCCGTATCTCAATTCATTTCGAGAAAGTCGCTCCGAAAAGCTATAACGATTTTCCTTATGATATTGACAGTTACATAGTTCCATCTGGGAATTGCGTGATTTCGGGTAAAATGGATTACTACAGCCAAGCTGAGAGCGCGGTATTTACCGAGGGCGCTTTGCTCGTGGATTCTACCCCAGAGGATTTGTTGATTGAAGCCGGACTACACATAAATATGATGTCTCCAATTATGGATAGGATGACTGGATTCGGGAATCTAACACTACCCGCTAGCGGAGCATTGAAGTCTGGCCCAACGAGACAGATATCAAGGCTAGACCCATATTACATAAAGGAAGATGGAAAATTCAAAAAGGAAAACACATACTCTCCGACGTACTATAACAGGTTCTTAGTCCCGGCAATTAGTGATTTAAAATTCCTGAATGGCGACGATAGTATAGAAAGTCTTCCTCCGAATGACCCGGAAACATATCCATTAGGACATCTCTTAATCAGCGCCGCACGGGGCCAAGAGCTTTCTGATGGCACACTAAATCTAAATACAAAGAAGCAATATTACGTACAACAAATAAACCAATTCTATGACTCCGTATCAACGGATTCCATCGCAAATTACGACCACTTTGTAACAAGTAATCGCGGAACGATTGTAACATTGATGGAGCCAGAGAGCGGCTATCTAGTGCCGAAGGGAACTACGCCACACGATATTAAGATTGGGATGACTTGATAGCCTTCTTCGTCTTATCGTCCATCTGGGAAAATTTGGTGTATATTTTATTTTGTTGAACGGCAATCAGACTGGCGAATATCGTCCCACCATCCATCTTTTTCCCTTCGACGATTACGATATCTCCCTTTTTGGGGAGGACTCCGTTGATTTCTTTACAGTAGTCTATTTTCCCTCCAGACTCGAATAACATACATTTGACGTTGGACACTTCATCTGATATTATGTATTTATAATACCTGTTCTTGTTTTTGGATAGGCCGCTCTTAGGTTCTTCTGCGATTGCCCCAATGAATGATACCTGACCGTTATCGGGGGAATCTTTAACTTCATTAAGGTCAATAAGGTCAGTTTTTTTCTCCCTAAAAATGTCTATCAACCTTACTCCGCTAGTATAACCCAAAAGAGTATTCTCATACCACCAATTAGCAAATCTCTCGCAGATGATATTTTGATGATAGATTGCCTTATAAGGCTCGCACTTTTTACGAAGAGTCTCAAGGCGGCTTGGTTTGATTTCTGGCTGTCCTTTACTGTTTTTTATTTCAGACGAAAGAGCTTTCACGATTTTGACGACGTTATACTCGTATTGTTCGGCTATGTCGTATGCCACTAACTTTTCCCTGTCGGTAAGGGAGTTCCATATTTGCGCCTCATAGACGGTTCTAACCCTAGACGAGCCATAGTCACCAAGCGCACCAGCTTGGATTAGGGCTGAGAATATACCGATATTGATGCCGCAATCCTTAGCTGCTTGGAACAGCTTAAGCTTGTTTGGTTGGTTGGTGTTGAACTGTGCGAGCTTCTCCATACCCTTGTCAGAAATACCTTTAATAGAAGTCAGCCCAAATCGTATATCATTTCCCTCAATTTCAAAATCCATTTTGGACTTTAAAATATTAGGCGGCAGGAGCTTAATTCCGAAAGACTCCATCTCTTTATGGATAATGGATATCTCATGGATTGGGTTTGGTTCGTTCTTGGTCATCCTGAGTAGAGCCAAGAAAAACTCCTTCGGGTGTAGAAACTTCAAATAAATCGTGGTCGCTGCAAGAGCGGCATAAGAAACGGAGTGGCTCTTATTAAAGGAATAATCCTTGGAAGCGTCCATAACTTTCCAAAGTATTGCGCCGACTTCTTCCGGTAGGCTCTGCTGTCTGCATTTTTCGTAAACCTTAGCTTCCCACTCGGCCATTTGGTCAACTTTCTTTTTACCGACGATACGACGTAACATTTCTGCTTCGTCAAGAGAAAATCCTATCTTGTGAGCCATTTTCATTAGCTGCTCTTGGTATGCGGCAATACCGCCCGTCTCCTTTAGGATATCTTCAAAGAACGGGTGAATGACTTCATAAGTATCAGTATTCGTATATCTAGCGAACTGGTCAATGAATTGCATAGCTCCCGGTCTGGCTAGAGCGAGCACCGCGCTTAATTCATTTAGATTGCGAGGCTTTACTTTCTGACAAGTATTGAATGCAAGGTCAGCTTCAATTTGGAAAAGACCGTGTGGATATTTTAGGTCTTGAAGCTTTTGATAAATCACTACGTTATCAAGGTCAATATCCTTGATTTTAATCCCGAGCATCTTACACACACTATCTACTACAGATACCCCGCGCAAACCGAGGGCGTCTAATTTAACATTGAAAAGAGATACCCCTTCCATGTCGTAGCTTGACACAACTTCTCCATCGCTTGTCAATTCCGTGGGACATATCTCTTCTAGCGGATAATAGCTGAGTTGGATACCGGATGGATGGACGCCCTTGTTCTTTATTAAGTTCTCAAGTTTAAGGGCCGTCTGGAGGATTTCATTATTTTGGCGTCCCCACTCTACCAAGTCCTCGACTTCAACAGCCGCTTTAGAAAGGTCTTCGACTTTTCCGAATATCTTAGGAATCATTTCCGTTACGTGGGACATCTCTTCTTCTGACTTTTCTCCCATGATTTTACCGCACTCTTTAATCACTAGTTTAGAGCTAAGTGTATTGAATGTGAGAATCTTAGATGTTTTACCACGGAACTTCTCTTCAAGATATGCGAGTACCTTTGGGCGATTGTAGTAGCAAATATCCATATCAACGTCGCACATGAGCGACCCGTCTAAGTATGTAATTCCATCTACAATTGTTTTCTTAGCTCGGATTTTGGAGATGAATCTCTCGAAATATAAGCCGTGTTTAAGCGGGTCTATTTTCGTGACGCCTATGAAGAATAGAACTAGGCTACCTGCCGCAGAGCCACGCCCAAGACCTGTCGGGATATTATTCTCGTTGCAATAGTTAATCACGTCCCAAACGAGTAGGATATAATCAACGAAACCAAGCTCATTAATGATATCCAATTCGTACTTGACTCTTTTTCCGTAGTCTTCATACTCTTTGGTCCCCTTTTTCAGATTAAGCTCTTTGAATCCTAAGACACACAACGCCCTTAAGAACTCAAAATTCGTACAATCGGAGGCGATACCAGCGCGCTTCTTCCATCGTTCCTCAACAGTAAATTGTGGCAAGCGGACGCCCGGTATTTCAATTTTTACTTTTTCAAATTGGTCGAGAAAATCTTTCATCCTTTAATGTCTCCATATTCGGCATATTTTGTCATGTTCGGCGCTTTATTGTCGCGCCAAACGACTTTGAGAGAGCCTCTATGCTTAGGGCATCTGCACATCTTGGGGATTTCTCCATCCGGCTCCAGTTCTCTAAAATTACGATGGGCTTTAAATAGATGTTTATCATTTTTTATTACCATTGTGTCGTATTTGACAATGGCAAATTTCCTTTGCTTAGTAGATATGCGTCGGAAAGTTAATTCCTCTCCTACGGCAACACCTAATCTATTCCTCCATAAGCCGGTTGTATATCCGCCGCCATTCGTACCAAAATACCTTTTTCGAGGGTCGCGTAGTGTGTTGACTATAAACGCATCAGCAAAATCTTCGGCTTGTTTTTTTAATGAAGGAGATAGGTCGTCTTGGATGTAAATTGCAAATCCGGTTTTCATATTTCAACTTGATATTTTATCTTGTTCCAGACCTTAAGGTTTAACTCCAAGTCGGTTATAGCGTCGTGTAAGTGCTCGTAGTCGTGCTCGATGCCATATTCTTTACCTAGTAGTTCTAGCCTAGTTTTAACGCCTTTGACTACCGTGGCATTCATTTGGTACTGATACTCGAAAAGGTTGGTCGGCTTTTTATATGGGCTTTCTAGTTTTATCCCTTGAGCGAGAGCTTTCGTGTCTATAACCTTCTTAGTAAGGTGTTTCCAGTCTGCCCCTTGCGACTCAGCGAACCCCTTAAGCAAATAGATATCGAAACCAAGGAAGTTGTGCCCGATTATATAATCGCATTCATTCAACATCTTTTCCAAAATTGGCCAAGCCTTTTCTGGTTTTATTCCGAGGCGGTTGACTTTATCTTGGTCATATCGCGTTATTCTAGCTGCTTCTTCACCTATTTTAAGATGTGTGAGGCCAGACCAATTAATCAATAAGTCTTTGGATTCTATAATCTTCTCTCCCTGTACCTTTAGGAGTCCAGCCTGCCAAACGCGATTATGTCTCCAATTGAGGCATAAGTTGAATGTCTCGAAATCGCAAAAGGTATAGATTACAGTCTTATTGTTTCGCAGCAGATTGTCTAGCATAATTTTTAATAAACCAACTCTCAAAGCAGAACTCGTCGCTACACATGTGGTTTAATTCTGGTTTTTGAACAGAGGAACGATTTATAATACAACGGAACGTTAGGTAAGCGGTAAAATCTTCCTTCTTCTCATAGAAGATACTTTGTGCGTCTATTATTCTGTAGCCTCCATTCAAACAAAATTCTTTGACTTTTTCAGCCAGATAGTCATCGAACGGTAAGGAATTATTCTCAATGAAAAAGACGGGTTTAGTAAATGAAAGGTCAGGAACACACCTGTAATTCATCAGTATATTATTGAATAAAAATGAATCATAGAAGGGAATCGCGAGGGACAGGCTTTTATTATCCCACATTTTCGATAGAGTTTTATAGTCTATTCTTCCTATCCCCTTGTAGTTTCCGTCTGTATTTGCCTTGGATAAAATTTTTAGTAACTTATAGTACCCTTCATTATTCTTGATGAAGATAATAATCTTGGAGCTTTCCTTAACAGAGTCGGGTTCTTTATTCTCCATGTCGGTAACTACGACTAGCCTGACTCCGTATATGAATTTACAATCTATTCCTGATGAGTTTTTTTGAAATTCGAGGAATCCGCTGATGCTATCATCTACAATAGCTACTTCTTTAAGGTTATTTTCTTTAACTATTGTAAATATAGATACGGGACCAAACTCTGAACGACCAGCCTTGTCGAAAGTTAAAATAGACCGCCCGACGCTGTAATGGCTTTTGAACAACGGTAATACGTTCATCTTTTTAATATCCTATAGTAAGGGACGGAATTTGTCAAGCTCATAATGGCTCTTTGTGCCGAGGACATCCTTCATAGTTTTTCTTAGTGACTTTTTCGTTCCCCTTTGGAACTAGGTCATTATTAAAACTAGTTTTTATGATATTCCCATCAGCGTCCTCTAAGCAATAATAATCGAAAGCAAACTTATATGGGCAGTGCCACATCGGGGTTCCGTCTTTTTTAAGCTGTCCCCTCTTCTTAGCGAAGCCACACATGATTTTGCCAGTAAATCCTCCCTTTTTGTCGTCTTTATCGTAAGCGAAATTTGATTTCGCGTCTTCGATATTAAAGGCGTCTATTTTTTTCTGGATGGCTGCTAAATAATGCTCAAACCCTGACAGTACCTCTTTCGAAAATGTAATTACTTGGAATGGTTCCTCTGGAAACCTTAGAAAGATAAAGCGCATGATTGGTTTCAATTTCGGCCATATCTTGGACGCGGCAAGGCTATACATCATTCCTTGGATATTTGAATTTATACTTTCTCCCTCAAATTTCTGCTTGGAACTTTTGAAGTCGTCAATTAATACCTCTTTACCCTTTTTCACGGGCTTGTCAATAAAGCCTTTTATTAGGTACCCCAACTGTTTGTCCTCTATTGAGAATTGATATTCTGACCCCAACAACTGACCCCCTTTGACGAAGAACTCGTTATTCAGCCCAACGAGTATCATATCGTTAATATTTTCAAATATAGGGTCCGTGTCTATTTCTAATTTTTTTAGATGTTTGCGTATGAGTCTGACAATCGGTTGCGACGCATTGACGTGATTATTTTTAGTAATTACGTTATAGTGCTTCTTGTGCCTTGGGTTTAAGAGGACTTCAAATACTAAGTGACATACGGTACCCTTTTTAGCTCCCTCGTTATTATTTTGGGGCAATTTAAGATGGTATTGTGCCCAATATAACCAAGAGCAGTCTTCGAAGACTTTAATTCTTGACGCCGAAAGGGCTTTATGCTCTAGTGGAGGTAATGTGTCTTCCATGATAAAATTTGTTCAGTAGTCATTTCTCCAAAGTCTTTACGGTCTGGGATAGCTATAATAATTTGAGACTCATCGAAATAGTCTAAAAGTTTTTTCCTAGTTTCTTCTGCGGCTCTATTCCCAGCGAATTCATTATCCGAGTCATTATTAAATGCAATGAAAATCTTGCTAACATCAATCTCAATTAGGAGCTTAATTATACTTTTGTTGGCGTGCAGTCCAAATGTAACTAGAACGTTTTTAATATCGTTCTCCCAAAGAGCCAGCATATCCCCGATACTCTCTACTAATATAACAGTCTTAGACTCGGCAAGATACTCCTTATTCAGAAATGCGGGATAACACCAGTTATTTTTTTCTCCTATATGCTTCCATTTGCTCCTTTTGCTATCTTCGTATTTAAGTATATCGCGCCCGCTGAAACCTATAATTTCCAAATTCTCATTAAAAATTGGGAAAACATACCTATAGCTCATCTTACCGCCGCTAGGAGCTATACCTCCCTTAAAAAGAGCTAATGTAGATAGGCTTATATTACGAGAGGTCCAGTATTTATGGTCTTTCTCTAGTTTGAGAAGAACTGAATCGTCGTATTTCCTAGTAATATTAGCCGTAGGCTTTTCTTCTTTCTCCACCAAGGACGGGAGATTTGGTACCATTTTCCTCGCTTCGTCAAGCGTTTCTAGTTTGAGGGTTAGCTGGATTAAATATTCCAACCCGCCGCCTTGATTGGTTTTAAAATCATACCAGACGCCAGTATTTTTATCAATTGATAATACAGTTTCGTTGTCAGAGTCCCTATAAAGAGGACGCGCCCTGTATTCTTTACCGAAGTCTTTCAGGTCATAACCAATAGAAGTTAGAATCTCTCTTAAATCGCTCATAACGTCTCAGCGTTTACTACTGGCGAGTTGGGGTCAGTTACCATGAACTGAGCGTTCTGAGCGGTAATACAGTCCCTTAGTGACCCCTTCTCTTCGACGTGGAAGTTATCTACTTCGAAATTGACGAAGTTCGCTACGTATTTACGTGTTCCGTCAGGAAAAACTCGGAGAAGCCTGTCTCGATGCCCAGCGGCGTCGCGACCTTGGAAACGAGTCTTGGTTGGAATCAATTTATGGGTACCCATTGCCTCAGTATCCATAATTACTTCGTCGTCCGTTTTCGCTCTAAAAATAGCTACGAATGAAGCATACCACTGTAACCTATCAGAAAGGGCCAGCACAGAACTATCGTCAACGATATCCTTAGAGTCTTTATTTGAGCTTTCTCCAGTTCTGTTAATTTGGATTGCTGTAATCAGTGGGGCGCTGATTTCTTCTGATAGCTTCTTGAGCTTATCAATTTTAACACCGATAGCTTGATGTTCGGCCCAATTTTGTCCGACTTTTTCTCCCGTGAGTTTGATATAGTCGTATCCGATAATACAGGGCTTACCGCGACCAACAACTTGTAGATACCATCTCCTGACAATGGCGCATATTTCGTCAATATTTTTATTTGCGACATGGTAGTGATAGACTTTATAGCCGCCAGTCTTTAGCTTTTCCGCGAGACTTTTCCTGACTTTTTCTACATACTCTGGATTCTTGCGCCAGTTACCAGTTTCGAGATACCATAGCGGGACGCCAGACATAGCTGCGGCTGTTCTAAATTTAATTTCAGTAGAGGACATCTCAGTGTCCAGTAGAAGAACTGGAATATTATTAATCCTTCCAGTTTCGGAGCAAATATGGTTAATCCAAGTAGTCTTCCCTTGTCCGGGGCGGGAGGCAATTGCGTAAAGATTCCCGGCGCGCAGCCCGCCCCACATTCTGTTAAACTCTGGATATGGTGTTAATAAGCCGCTTTCTTCTCTAGGATTATTGCCCCGCTCTTCAATGAGTCCGAGGATATCGTCATGGAGAACTTCCGGCTGATTATCGAAAGTATAACTATTTATTCTTTGTCCATAAATAGAGTCTATCTCAGCTATCGTTTTATCAATCTCTTGAGAGACATTGCTAGTGATGTGCTTTTGTATCTTTTTGCTTGTTTCGTCTAGTTCGCGGAGGATGCGCAACTTAGCTAGTTCTTTAGCGCCAGAAATTGTCTGCTCTAAGGAAACGTTTGCTACGCAAAGGCTCCCTATATAATCAAATATATCAAGGTCATTTTTAAATGATATGCCTAAATTCTTTATTTTTTGCGCTAGGAGGACTCTATCTACCTTTTCACCCGATAGGATAGTCAGCTTTAGACAACTATAAATAGTTGGGTGTGGGGAGAAATAAAAATCATTATCACTAATGAATCTATCTAAGTCTGCTAAAATCTGAGGATTTTTTATGAGGCCGCTAAGAACGTGCCTCTCTACTTGCTGCGAATACAATGCCATACCTTATCATACTAGACGGATTTGGATTTGTCAAGCCTCTTCTTCGCCCGCTTCTGCTCCAGAAGGTGGAGGGGCTTCTTCGCCAGACAATTCAAGAATGGCGTTGGCGGTGCTTTCGACATTAATAGAATGTACCGCCTCTGACCAATTCTCAACAAATTTCATCATGCCTAACCCATGCGCGCGTGTATCGAAGCAGGCGTATGGTTGTGGGTTCTGGTTCTCGTCATATATAAATAAGATGAAACCCCCACCCGAAAACTCATTTAGCTGTCTTAAAAAGTTTTCTGGAACTACGAATTTATTTTTATCGGACATAGCTAATAGATATTACACACGTCAAAGTTTTATATCGAATTTTTTCAAAAAGAACTCTTCCGAGAGGTCATCTACTTCATTGGTATAGATGATGATATGCTTATACTCATTCAATTCTAACCATTTCCTTTTTGTGTCGTCGTTCTGGAAGTTCTTGAGATATGCTTCGCGTGAGTTCCCGTGGAAAAAGTGATAACTTTCATGCTGCGGACCATGAACTTCTACTCCGATACGCAGAGTGGCATTGAGTATATCAACCCTTAGCTTAGTACCATAAACAGGGAATTCTTCATAAACGACATGACCCAACCAGTAAGTCTTTAAGAACTGCTTAACTAAAAATTGGGGCTTAGACAAAGACTTACCATCCCAATCAATAATCCTATCGCTTACGTTTTTTTTGACAAGCGAGCCGGTTACTGAGAGTAGTCTCATATATTCGCACGTAACGTTTCGGAGTATTTATTGTAAAGGTATTCGACTAGCTTCTCATTACCCTCAAGATGCTCTCTTAGCGCAACCAACCCCTGTAATTTATCAAAGGCTGGGATATTTTCCTTTGCTAGTTCTGCGGCTAAGGTTTCGTCGAGTATATACCAAGAACCCTTAACTGTTATATGTCCCCACGCAAGCATTAGGTCGGCTATTTCGTATTCGAGCCAAATACTTTTGCCATTAATTCTGTTATATTTAATCGGATAGCGAACGCTTTTTCCGCTCTTTTCATTGACCGATTTACGGAAAATAATTTCGCACCAGTGCCCGATAGGGTCGCTCTTACCAGCCTCGCCAGACCAAATTTTTTCGTCTTTACGAGTTCTTTCTTGGAATTCAAAAATCCAGTCTGGATAATGAAGTAGAGCGTTACCGCCGCTAGCGTTGGTAACTTTGGGGTCGGTTTTCTCGTATTGATTAATTTTAACCGCCGTTCTTACTTGACTAATCATAACGCAAATATGACCGAGTGTTGACATGACTATAGACATTTTCCTTAAAAAGTCCGCGCTGAGTAATGCCCCGCCAGAAACCTTATTCGCTTCGCCCGGAGCCTTATCAATATCTCCCTCTGGGACAAGGGCATCCATAGAGTCAAGAATGAATAAATATTTCTTTTTAGTCGGGTTATTTTTAATTAGATTACGGATAAGTCCCACGACGGATTCATAGACGTTAGACTTATAGATGAACCACTTACTCGGGTCTTGGTCAACCCCGCTTCTGAGCAGGATTTCTTCTGATACAGTTCGCTCCGCCTGTATATAAATGACCATTGAATTCTCTAGCTTTTGAAAATTGCGGGCAAATGCTAGCGAGCATGATGTTTTCCCGCCCTCGGTTACACCGCACATTCGTACAATTCCGGGTCTGATTCCGCCGCCTAGTTCTATATCGAATTTTAAGCTTCCGCTTGGTACTTTATAGGATACCTTTTCATAAAAGTTATAATGGTTGCCTTTATTAGCTTCGAGATAAGCTGCGATTTGTTGTTCGGGGGTTAATACCTTTTTTTCTTCTTTAGCCATAACGTAAAAATTCTAGGATGTTTTTTGGTTTAGATTCTTGTTTGAAATCTTCTCCTATTTTATCTTTTTCGAGGATAGGAGTCGTATTTTCTTTTTCTATCGGGGTAAACTTTTTATATTCAGAGTATTGAGTATTTAAATGTCTTTTCCCATTCTCGGTTAGGAACCAAGCGAGGGAGCCAAGACACGGGGTATCGTCCAATGGATTATCTGGCTGGTGAATATACTCAAAAAATGCTGGCGGGTAAACTTCGAAAAGCTTTTTTGCGATTTTGCTTTCTCTAGCCCAGAACTTTGGGTCTTTATTACCAGAGCCGCCCTTGACGAACTTGATAATGATTTTTTGATTATTATTCAGCTTTCGAGGCTTCACGCAAATCGGACTCTACCATTAAGGATACAAGCTTGTCAAATGAAATTTCAGGTTTCCAACCCAATTCTTTTCGAGCTAGGGAAGAGTTTCCGAGTAGTAGTTCGACTTCGGCTGGGCGATAAAATTTAGGGTTGACGTTAACGAGAACTAGGTCGGACGCGTTGGGACTAGGATTCTTCATACAGAACTGAGAATCTTTTCCTTCTCCAACCCAATATCCTTCAATATCAACATATCGAAAAGCTTTTTCTACGAACTCTCGGATAGAGTGGGTTTCGTCGGAGGACAGAACATACTCCTTCAAATGCCTAGAAAGTTGTTGATTTTTTTTCTTTTCAATTTCTGACGCTAAAAGAATGCTTCCCCCTTTGTATTGGAAATCTTTAAGGTTTGGATTATATTCTTCTTGGTTCAACATCATCCAGATTCCTCTCACAAAGTCCTTTGCGTGTGACCAGTCTCTTCTCGAATCTAAATTGCCAAGTTCAATTCTGCGAAAATCTTCGCCAATTTCTAATGCGTTTTTAATATGGGCTACGCCTTTAGTTATTTTTCTAGTGACAAACTCTTCTCCACGTCTTTCGCTTTCGTGATTAAATAATAGCCCCTGTATAGCATAAAGTCCATAGGAATCTCTATAGACCTTCACAATATGGTGCGCAGCGCACTTAGCGGCCCCATAGGGGCTTCTTGGGCGAAATGGATGGGCCTCGTCTTGCGGCGAATACGAAACGTCCCCAAACTGCTCTGAGCTTCCGGCGTTATAGAATCTACAAGCTGGACAATATTTACGTATTGCCTCTAAGATACGCACAACCCCAAGAGCGTCAACATCGAAGGTTTGTAATGGGATATTCCAACTCGCGCCAACAAAAGATTGCGCCCCTAGATTAATAAAGTAGTCTGGTTGAATATTTTTAATCAATTCATCAATAGAGCTACTGTCGCTCAAGTCGGCGTAGTGAATAGAAAACTTCGGGTTTCCCTTAATTGATTGCAGATTAGAGAAGTTCGGAGTTGAAGTCCTTCTCGCTACACCGAAAACTCGATGACCATTTGCAAGAAGATACTCGCTCATATATGAGCCGTCTTGCCCGGTGATACCTGTTATAATAATTTTGGCCATTTTTAGGCTGGTTCGTAGGTTGAGTCAAAGATATCTTTTTTACATGGATAGATTTCACCCTTTACGCCGATGATAAGCATATCTTCCCGACCCATTCTCATAGACCCCTCTAATGTTGGTATTAAATAACAGTCATCGTTTTCGTGAGTAATAGGATGACCCGCATATTGAAAGGACCAAGGCATACCATTGACGACGCTGGCCCCGCTAGCTTTACCGTGGACTATAAGCTCGTCGAAAGTTATAGCCTCAATGACTACTGGCTTTTTTCTGTATTTCATATTAGTATGCGGCCCCACTTATCATAACTGAATCAACAAAGCTTTCCATGCTAGCTTTTCCCTCTGGCCCCTCTGCTCCTTGGATGCCGTATGCTTGCGTTACTGCTTGTAGTACGGCACCGCGCCCATATTTGTTGCTTAAAGTCTTTACATACCTATCGTTTGTGTCAACGAACTTCTTTTTCCAAGCCCAATTATTAAGGACATACGCATCAAATTCTTGTTCACTGAGTTCTACAGTATCATAGACGCTGAGTTCTATCATCTTGATGGCGCGACCATAATCATCAGTTCGGTTCTCTGGATAGGGGAGAGAAACGGCGGCATTTACTTTGAGTTGGGATGTTAAATATATGGCATCACCGAATCTTTCTTTCTTTCCTATCTTTTCGAAGATTTTTTCGGACTCCCTTTGGCTGTCGGATTTGAATTCTTCAATAGCCTTGTCAATTTCCGCTCTCTTCACTTCGAGTTCGGTTTTCGACTGCTCCCAATATCCGCTACAGGCTAGAGCATAGATAGCATCGTGTTTATCCTTATTGTTTCTTAGAATACCGAGAAGCTTATCCTTCTCCATAACGATGTTGTGCATATTTGCGTGTGTTTTTTCTTGAGTTGACATATTATTTGTTTTTTTGACTATCCCCCGGAGAGATTCTATAAGAGTCTGAGTCTTCATGGTGAGTAGATATTTCGATGATAACAGAGTCCTCGATAGCTGTGATTCTATGAGGACAGAATCGGGGTATTTCTACTACATCAAATTTTTTAAGCTGCTCAGACTTGTCGTGTCCGGTAGATAAGTCTTTATATGATAGAATAAGAGAGCCTTTTAATACGTAAAAAGTTTCTCTTTTATTAATGTGGAAATGAGAGGAGAAACAAGAACCCTTCGCGAATTCAAGTATTTTACCACAATACTCGTCGTTGTTGTCTATCCAAATTTCTCGCCCCCAGCCCTTTTCATGGACGGAAGGGTTTTTAAATATTGGCTCTATTGAATCCATAGCTATGTATTATATGATTTTGGACAAATGGATATAAATCATCATTAATAATCGTATTGTGCGGGACAAGTTTAAGCGGTACGCGGGGATTTTGCGGGTCTTCCGCATGTATGAAATGATATTTCCCGGCGTCTTTCATTTTGTTAAATAATTTTTGTATATTCTCAAGTGTGGGGAGATTACTCTTATCCATCGGCTCTATACAGGAATTGAACTTCTTAACTATAGTTTCCGGCCCGCCAAGCCAACTAAAATGATACCCACTGTTGCGAGAAGTTCTCTCAATGTGGTCTTTGACGTTTCGGAAATGCTGGGGGCTATAATTCTTTAGATACCTATACGGAGTGGCGACGGTACCCACCCATCCCCTCTCGTCTTCTAAATTCAGGTAGTAATAAAAGTTCCTCATCTGGAATGAGATGGGGCTACGTATCCCGTAGTTTAAAATAGGGATTTCGTCCGCATCAGAGATTAGGATAGTATCATCATCTTGCGGGCGGATTATATCTAGCCCGCGAGTAATAGCATTTCTTTGAAAGTTCTCGGCTTGCCAAGTCTTACCGTCTTTCGGGGCGTCCTCGACAATCACATGGACAATCTTACTTAGGTTAACATCCCAATTCAATTTGTCTTTTTGTTCTTGCCAGTGTAGTGGTTTAGAAAGACCAGACTGTGTGGTAACAGATTCGACTAATACTATTTTATCCACTTGAGGTAGTATCTTCATCCTCAAGTATAGCTGGGCGAATTCGTCGAAAAATGGGAAACAGTCAATTATCATATCAACCTTACGGTGTCTATTATAGATTCTGCATCAATTTCTGAGGCATGTTTTTCTTCAAGATAAAATGCGTTTGGATTTGTCGGTTGCCAGTTTTTAGAAGTTGTTGCTCCGGGGTAAAAGGAATATCCATATACTCCGACAACGGGATGCTTATGACCAGATGCCATCCAACACATCCCCGTATCAGCGCAAATAAGGGCACGAGAAGATAACATATATTGTATAGCAGTCATATAGGAAACTTCGACGCGATATGTCGCACTGATGTCCGGCTCGTCCTTGACCGCAAGTTGTAGGGAGCTATATCCGAGCTTCTTCAAGTCTATACAGACGGTCTTCAATGTTTCAACTGGTATAGATTTAGCAGAACCGAAACTAGTGAATCCAGCAATAGTTATAAGGTTTTTCCTCACTTCCGTTTTAATGTGAGGTAGTTCTATTTGAGTGTTCGACGGAATTGGAAGACCGTGCATGTGGCATACCTCCTGCGTTTGATGACGCCTTAAATACCAATCGCTCTCTTTGTGTCTTGGCATGGCATCGAATACCTTGTCGAATTTGGATTTGTCTAAGAATTCTTTGTCTTTGTCAGACGGCCATTGATTATACGAGTCCCAAATATGGACTCTATTTATGAGCGGGCTGTTTCTAAATACATCCGCGCAGTCTTTATACTTATCGCCTATCGCAAATGTAAAATCACAATCTGGATTGTTAGTTACGAATTCTCGAACAGCGACCATATTCATCGCTAAGTCACCGTACTGTCCAGCGTTAAATCCTATTACTTTCATTATAGTTTTTTCCAATATTTATTGAGGCTGCTCCATGTTCCTAAGTCGTGATATTCTCCGAATTGGACGCATTTTATTTTTGGCATGTTATTTATGATGTTACCTATCTCTTTTTCAGTATTGAAGTCTGTATTTTCGATTATATGGCGCAGGTCTTCTGGGGAAAAGGCAAAGCACCCCCAGAAATAATTTGAGTTTTCTTCTGTTTTAATGTTTTTTATATCGAATTTGGGGGCGGCTTTATCGAATGGTTCAACGCCAACTAATAGTCTATCTACCTTCATGTCCTTAGAAGCTATAAAAATAGCACATGTGAAAATGTTTTCCATGCTTAATTTTATGAATGGATTATCTGAATAGTATGTATCGGGCAACCCAAATAAAAATCTAGTAGGCTTCAAGGCTGTTTCCTTCATAAAGTCATCCAGCCTCTTAAGTACGCCCGCAAAGCTTTGTTCTGGTTGGGTAATATGTATAAACTGCGGACCATTAAAATGTTGGAGGATATCTAATTTATGTTTGGCACCATGAATGAAAACAATAATATTTGCCCCGGCAGCAATCATATTATCAGTCGTGTTCTCTACTACTGGCTTGTAATAATTGAAGCCAGCTAAAGGGAGTAACTCTTTGGAAAACGGAAGCCCTAATCGAGTTCCTTTCCCGCCTATTGGTATGACCCCGATTATCATAAAATACCAGCCTCCTTTAAAGCCGTGGCTATCTCTCGGGAGCTATTAGTATAAAACCCATCATTGGAATAATCAGTATTCTTCCTTGTGGATATGACGTGGATTTTAAGTCCGAGACTGATTGCGGGGGCTATTAGGTTATGAGATAAATAATCTTCAACTCCGGGGTATTTACGCTCTGGTTCTTTGAGTGGGAAAATACTAGAACAGCAGCTAGGACGGAGACAAACAATACTGGCGTTAGCTGCTGTAGAAGACGAGTCCCAGCGGGCATAAGCTAAATCGAAGTCGTTCTCGACAATTTCTTTTAAGGTCGCGCCGTTTGTGAAGAAGTGGTCTTCTGCTAAAATAAGCAACTTTGATTCAAGGTTTCGGAACTTCTCGTAAATAAGATTGTACCCCTCTAAGAAGTAATAGGTATTGTCAACGTTAGCATATCCAGATGTGTCCTTCCCATCATAAATATTAGACAAATCATTTACATACATTGTCTTGGCATACCATTGATTTAACCCGTTAACTTCTGGAAATCCAGAGTATTCTTCCGGGCCTTCCTTGCAAAGATTAATAGCATGAAAATCTGTATCAGGATAGAAGTGTTTTATACTAGCCATCGTTAGAGGTAAAAAGTTTGAGCGTCGGAAGTTCTTGAAGCAGACTGTCAGTTTTTCCATATTTTCATCTCCGTCATATCACCGAAGAATTTTGATTGTAGTTCTTTTTTCTTGATGAATCTTTGTCTATTTAATTGGTCAAATTCGCTGGCTGTAATTTTGTTTGATTTTATGTCGTCTATGGCATTATAGAGTGCTTCGTTAGCTGCGCGTAACTGTTCGTATTCTTCTGAACTGATAACCCTACGAGATATTTCAGGGGATATTTGTTCAGTAATTTCGCTGAGAAGCTCTTCGTGTTCGGCATCCTGCTTCTTAATCGCCAAAATAGATAGCATGTCGAAGGCGTGCGCCGTGTCCACTGTTACCTTAATCTTTCGCATAAACGGTATCGGATTCAGTTCTGTCTAGTATTTTGTAGCCGTTATCCTGCATCCAAGACTGAATTTGATGCAGCATCGGATTCTTATACTCTTTGTAATGCGTCTCGACCTCAATAAGTTTCGGCCTAGAAATCATTTTCTCAATTGCGTAAAACTCGCTCCCCTCAGTATCAATAAAAAGAACATCAATAGTGCCGTCGTCGTACTTATCGAAGGTGTCTGTTTTGACATCGAATTTACCGTAGGTTTGATAGCCAGCGACTTTGGCCGGAACGATTAAACCATCTTCTATATGAGTGGATGCTCCAACGTCTGTCATTGTGGCGCTCCCGGCAGATTTGTAAATAGCTACCTCATACAGAGTTACGTTATCGAGTCCATTGATATTACTTTTGATATCAGCGATACACCTTGGATTACATTCAAATAATGTGACTCGCTTACCAGCCTTTATTTGGTCTTGCAGGCGGCAATAAGAATACTCATACACGCCAATCTCGCAAAAATGATTTAGGGACCGCCAATTAGTTAGTATGTATTCTAGTGATTTCTCGCTTCTCATAACTTTTCTTTTGGTATAAGTATGATACCTTTTGTATATCCGACGGGCGGGTTATAATCTTCTTCATCAGTTAGAACTTTATCTTCTTTGATGATACAGTAGTTATATTTTTTCAAATCGTTAAAATCGAACCCGCCTTGGTCTGGCCAAAGCCAATGGGGATTATCTTTGTATGTTTGGACATCAAGGTTTCTATCCTTTGCATGGATTTCTACATAAAAAATAGGACGGGGGCCGCTAAACAAGAACCTACAGGTATCAAGTACGATTGATTCCATTCCTTCAATGTCCATCTTGATAAAGTCCGGCAGCGCCAGATTCTTCTCTTGGGCGTATTTTTCTAAATTTACATACGTGATTTCTTGTTCTTGGTCGAAAGGGTCGCCAAAGGGGTCACGGCAATCTTTAAACCTCGTCAGGCAATCGTATGTAAGAGAGTTGAGAGCGACTCCGTGAAAAACTACATTCGATTTATCGCGCAGATTTTTCTTGGCGTCCTCCATATTCTTTTTCGAAGGTTCGAAGGCATGGACCTCTTTAACCCCAAGCTCGCAGAAATATCGAGACATTTTCCCGATATGCGCGCCTATATCATAAACAGTATGGCCCGGTTTTATATATTTGTTATAGATGGAGAACTCATTCATATATTGATTGCTTCGATTGGCGGTATTCCTTTAAACTTTTCTTCATGTTTGGGAAACTTCAATTTCGAGAAGTTCCATCCTTTGTTTCTAAGAACGAAGACTTCTTGAGTAAAGGCTTTGTCGTGGAATCTATGGTCTAGTATCTCGAACGCCATTTGACCCAAAAACTCCTTAAAGTTATCAACTGGATAGAAAAGTCCGGGGTAAAGAGTGTTATGTGTCGTAGATATATTGGGGATACTCAAATAAAGAATGCCGCCCGGTTTGAGCACCTCTTTTATCTCAGAGAGGCAGTTGTATGGATTCCCTAAATGTTCTAGGGTTTCGAAACAAAACGCTATATCTGCTAGCGAATCATAGGTCGTCAGGATATGTTTCGCGAATGGTAGATTAAGGTCGGCGGTAATTTTAATTCCGTATTTAGTCTCGGCTTCCGCACCATCTACAATGTAGAAATGATTCCCACCATCTCTGGGAAGTCTTTTAAATATGAGTCCAGTCCCTCCACCAAAATCATATACGACACTATTCTTTATTTCGTCCAACTTCAAGTCTCTGACTAAGAAATCTAGTCTGGGCGCGTGCGCCTTTTCATAAATTTCGGAGGTTTGGTCTTTATAGAAATTGGTTACTGATTCGTGCATGGAGTATAGTTTCTCTTTACGAATACGCTGTCAAAATCGCATTCGGGGAGGATGTTTGTTTTATATTTTATGCAAAACGCCGATAAATCTAAAACCTTATTTATCGGATAGTTCTGTGGCATCACGCTAAACGGAAATGGTTGCCATCTTATTACTTGATGCTGGGGAACTTCTCCGTATTGTCTGACCATATTACAATAGTTTATAGTAGGAGTATTCGTACAGTACCCTATATATTTAAGGCCAGAGTCTAATGTAATGAATAGCTTCGCATTGGCAATTAATTTTGTTACTCCTCGGATACTGGCGGTTATGGGAGTCACGTATTGGGCGTACTTTTCATAGTTGGCTTTATTTTTTTCCGTCGTAGCAGCATAGACTTTATACTTGGAAGATAATTCTTTCAATAGACGCTCATTATACCAGTCTTCCATTTGGTGAGTCTTCATATCAACAAATAAGTTGACAACGATATAGTCTTCCTCTGGGACTAATGGAGACAACTCAAAAGACGGTTTTGGGAAAGAGTAAAAATATTTACTCCAGTCGAAATCATAATCTAACCATTTTAGGCCGTCAATATGCAAATCATAGAAGATGTCGAATGTTTTTATTTTTTCTTTATATTTATCAGCCATGTTTTCGATGGCTGCTGGATAATTTTCTGCCGCTGCATACTGATGCTTTATTAAATATTCTTTATTAGCCTTGCCATCCATGACAACATAATCTTCGGCCAAGCGGGGCCAGAGGGCTATTAAGAAATCTGTTTGGATAGTATTCCCATCCGTATCTGAGAAAATTGTTATTCTGCAACCGGGATATTTCTCACGAATAGCTGGGATGAATCTGGCGGCTAGAATGTGGTCCCCGACGCCACCTTCGAATCTTACGGCAATGTTTTTAGTAGAAAGCATAAAGGGCTACCGTTTTTAGACGATAGCCCTTCAAGGTATATTCGTTATTTCTTGGGCGGAGAACAGAACCTAGATGGGAACGCTGATGGGAAGGAGACTTTAACTGCTTTTTCTACTGGTACTCCGAGAGCTTCTAGGACCGCTCTCGAAGCGTAGTATATAATGATTTCGGCATCCATATAACTTGCGTCGAAGGTTGTTTCTACAACCGAGTCGGATAACGTCTTCTCGGAGAATTCGGTTCCCATATCGAATGATGTGGAAGAACAGCTTACTGGCTCGTCAACTACAAGAGACGCGCTTGCTACAAGGCGACGCTCGCTGTTAGCATAAGTGGCTTCGTTAGTAGAGCTAGAATACCATACATCCGTCCTGTCTGGATATTGAGGATGCTTGTAGGGGTTTCTGGGAGTCGGAGTCCCCCAAGGGATTGGTGTCCAAGGAATTGGTGCATTTAATTTGCCGAGAAGATTACTAGAGATGTTCTCGGTAAACCAACGTACTCCAATGACGCCGCAATTGGTTGTGTCGCCTCCAGTCTGTGGAGACTTAGCCGCATAACTTTTATCTTTCGATGCGAACTTAAAGGCATTTACGCTATCATTAGATGTTCTAAAACCTTTGACTTCATAGGATTGAAGTCCGTTGATAACGTATCCGACCTTATCATCTTTACCAGCCGGGTTGCCGGATATTACATTTATACCGTCAACCGAGCATACGGCGAGCCTTTTATAATAGTTTTTGTTTCTAATTTTTAGGCTGTATTCGGTGCCGTCGCGAGCTTCAACGAAGAGTTTACCTTCGTGGGAGTAAATTTTTACAGGGCGAGAATTTACCAAAACCTCTACGTCATAACTATTGAATGTATTCATATTATTTTTACGCACTACTGCGATTTGTCATTTAGACAGCACGTAATTTAAAAAATTCAAAAATTACTTGACTTTTGTTCTGGGCAGATGTAAAGTATGGTATGAAATTGTTTATTTTCCTTTTGGTTGCCAGTTTATCTATGTTTGCTCAAGACATCGAGAGGCATATCGCTTGGAACCCACAAGATGATGCAGATTTCTTTGTAGTTGAGTATGGGGATAAATACGACTCATTAACAAACTCATTAACAGTCACTAGCAATGAGGCATTCATAATTGTAAAAGACGGGCAGGATTTATTTTTGACCGTAAAGGCCGCTGCTATTACTGGATTGACCAATCCGCCCGTCTATTCCCTACCCTCTCAAACTATCGCCATATTACATTACGAAATCCCAAATGGTTATTCGATAATATCCTCTCAATTATATAGAGAGACAAATTCATATAAATTGTCCCAAATATTTACAAATTTGCCATCTGGCTCGTTTTTTTATAAATACTCCCACTTGGGCGGCTACTCTATTAACGTTTTTGAATTCAATGAGTGGTTGGATAATGGGCAAGACTTTTACCCCGGAGAGGGGGCTTGGATATACAATCCGAAAGGAACATCACACAAATTCCACGCTTGGGGAGTCGTTCCACATACTCATACGAATACATTAGTCGCGTCAAATTTCCAGCTAATAGGTACCGCTGTACCAAAGGCTGGCCTATTATCTACAGAACTGAAATATCCAAACGGGGCTAGATATGTATATTTATTCAGTAGCGGCGGATGGAAAATACATGAGTACGACCTCGGAGAATGGTATGGCGGCGAACCTTATATTAAAAGAAGCGAGGGCTTTTTCATTTATAACGAGAAACCAATAAATTGGGTCTGGTAATAAGTGTATTATATTGTATGGATTTTCTAAAAGAAGAGAACGGAAAGTATTCAATAACCCGCGCCGCCTTCGGCGTATGGATTTTTGGGGTGTTTTTGATTTGGGCGATGGGTAGCTTTTACCACAAAATACTCATGCCGATTGACGGTTCGATACTTACTCTCATAGGTATCGCTTATACGGGCAAGGTTTCCCAAAGATTCGTAGAGAAGGAAAAGCCGGTGGAAGTCCCCGCTCCAGCACCCGCTCCAGAAGTTAACAGTCCTTCTCCAGTAGTTACGGCTCCAGTAGTTAGGCCGACCCCGCCAGTTCCTCCAATGCCGGGGGTATAATTATATACCTTTTAGTGGGACTTTTTCTACTTTGAGTTCGCCATTTTCTTTAAATTCGAATTCAGCTATCACGACATTGCTACCAGCGACGCGGTGATATTCGACTAGACGAGAATAAATAAAAGAAATCGAGGCATCGGGCGGTATTTCAATTTTAGCCTTTTCTCCTTCTCCGGTTAGAAGACATAGAGATACAAGTCTGACCCCAGATGGGTCTGAGTTTATGAGTTTCTGTATCCTAAAGTAGTTTTGACTTTTCTTAGCTCTCTCGATTAACTCTGGCGTCTGGAATCTCAGGGTAAGTAGTCTGACTTCATTATTAGCATTCTTATCAAAGGCTAAATAATAAACAGGCTCGGCATTCCAAATACCCCCATCTTCTCCAAGAAAATAACCATAGAAGGTTCTTATCTCTTCGCCTTTTGGGATATCCTTTTCGGCAGTGAAGATAAACGTCTTCTCGCTGATGCGCCAGCCAGCATTATTGTTAGCGTTAGCTGTATTGTATATGGGACCGTATCCAAGAGGGAGAACCATATACTCGACGCCGGAACCCTCTGGCTGGATTGGAGGGAGCCATTTGAAGTAATACTTCTCTGGCTCCTTAAACTTATGTAGTTTTCGGACGTACTCATTAGTTTTTTCTTTTTCAGAAATAAACCCTAAATTACTGAGAAGATTATATACGTTTTGGCCGAGAGCGGTATATCTCGGGAATAGAACAAATGGTACTTCTTCTAGGACTTCTCCGCGTTTAATATCTTCCGTGGCGAATACTCCGAACCCTTCTATTGGAGAGTTTCTTACTTCTAGTCGCCCGCAATTGTGTAAAGTGGTTGTCATAATAATGGGTGGTCTTTCTTCGTTTTTTTCTTGTATTCGGCTGCTGTTTTTTCTTTTACGGGGTCGTGGCCAAGCTTACTTATTCTCATGTCAGATAGCTCTTTAGACTTATCCCACATGTCCCCAAGAGTCATCTTTTTCTTTCCTGTTTTTTCCTTAAAATTCCTTTCGCTCATAGGGTCAATCGTGGTGTCCGTTAGGGCGGCTGGGTTGACGAAAACCCTGTCCCATTGCGACCCGTCTGGGCCGAAATAAACATGGTCTTCCTTCATTGTCTGGATTACTTCAACAATCTCTTGAGTCTTAGGATTCATGTATAAATAAATTGGCATTAGAACTTACTTTCCTTTCTTTTCAGGAAGAATGCTGGTGGGGTTGCATAAAAAATGTGTTTAATTTTTTGAATTCCAGATTCATTCGTTACTCTTAATCTAAAAATTTTGCCTTCTTTTTGTATTTTATTAAAAATAATACCAAACTTAGAAAGATATTTTTTTATCCCACGGCAAATATCTTTAGTACCTAGAAAATAGACTTGACTTGTTTTATCAGTTCTTATTATAGAGCCGTCGCCGTCAAAAAGACCCAGAATAAAGTATTTTTCAAATTGATTTATTTTGGGATACTTAAGAATTAGAGATTTTTTAGGAACGCAGCCGAGGGCAATAAGTTCGCTTTTGATTTTTGGGCTGCAAAATGATAGACAGAAGGCTTTTTTATTTTTGGAGTTTTGACGGATTTGTTTTTCACACTGTAATTCTGTTTGGAAAAATTTTAATAAGTCCATGTCGCACGAAGTTAAACATATTGTATTGTTTTTAGATGCCACACTCCCATCCGAGAACATAATTCCAAGTAGATAAGCTTTTTCTTTAGAATCTATTTTTGAAAAATAATTATGATTTAGTTTATATTTCAGAAAATCAACATCTTTTGATGTTCGTATCCTTACATTATTCCGTTTGAGAACATCTGATACGAAAGCTTGTCTGGCTTTGATTATTTTGGATATTTCTATTATTTTCTTACCTCGTAAATACAAGTCACAAATTTCAGAATCAGAAAGATTCATATTTTATATCTACACCAAAATCCTAAGCTTTAGATGATAAAATTTCGGCATTTTTGAGTCCCTCTACGTCGAACATATCACTGCAATCAGTTTTAGAAAATAAATAAATAAATGTCTCATCATATTGAGCGATGCGGGAATCTACGAATCCCAAGTCGGTCATTATTTGGATAATCTTTTTCATGTCGTCTGGATTATCACACTGACCACAAACATTTTTTGCTTTCCCTAGATACTGTGAAAAGATATCTGCATGATAGCCTAAGTTAATTTTAACTAAGTCTATTTCTTTTTCTTCAACGTACATATTGAAGATAACTGACGGATTGGCGCAGTATCCTATTTGATAGCCGTTAATATGTCCTTTCGGAACTGAATCTCCCGCCTTCACATTCTCGAAATCATAATAGGTTTCGAGCGTTGGGTGCCAAAAGAAAACCTGCCCGTCAGATGGCATCACACCAATATTGATAGGAAGAATTTTATCAGAAAACCATGAAGTGTTTTCAAGCAAAACTTTGAAATTTTCCAAATAAGGCTCGAAAGAATAAACTTTAGCGGCCCCATTAAGGACAGCGAACATGGAGAAATATCCGCAGTGCGCGCCTAAGTCAACAACTACTGGAGCCTTTCTAGTTTCAGATACTAGTTTCTTGATTCTATATACGTTACTGTATATAACCTTGTCGAGAATTTGTTGGTCGTTCGTGAACGCACGAATCGTCATCGTGGGGATATTCATAATAGTGAAATGGCATCTAGGAACTTCTCTTTAGAAAATTCTTTTTGAAGAAGAAGCCCGGCGTGATTAATAGGCTCTTTCTTATACCTATCAATTGCTTGCTCGCAGCCCGCAATGAATTCGTCTTCATCAAAATCGAAAATCGAGCCTTGGTTAAATTGACCGCCGTTCTTGAAAAAGATGCCATCTTCGGCTGGGATTTTCCCATTGGGTTGAACTAATACGGAGTTCTTCCCGTTAGCCCAGCCAAGGTACCCGTGGGCCGACATAATTACAGAGTGCTTACCTAGAGCGACACTGTGAAACTCTGGAAGTCCCCATCCTTCTCCCCCACTCATACCTATAATAATATCTCCTGAGTTAAGGAAGTCATTATATAACAGATTCTCTTTCATCATTGGTAAGAAGTTAACATTGAATGGCTTACCTTTCCCATCCAATATTCTCATAATTATTTGATTATTAGACTGTTCGTTGAAGAATGGGTTATAGACCGCGCAGTTTAGAGCGTACCTTTTATCGCCGCCATACTTTTTAATCCACGCCTTAATAATCTTTTCGTGATGCTTCCGCTTCTCGAACTTCCCACAAAGATTAAATACTATTCTCCCGTCTGTATGGTACTGCTTGAAGGTTTGGAAGAAGTTATAGGAGTCGAATGCAAGAGGGATATAAGAACAGTCAGCCCCAGCTTTCTTGAACTGCTCACACGTATATTCCGACGTGAAAGCAGTCTTGTTATTTTTTACGCAGTTAATTTCTGCTTGAGTTGGACTGTCTAGTTCATAAAAGGATAAAAGGACTTGCTCATTAGAAAATGATTCTAGTCCTCCGTTTAAGTGCCAAAGCTTGAACGCTCTGTCTTCCCTACTATGTCTAGCTGGAGAACTCTTCAAACATTCCGATAGCCATTTTACGAAATCCTCTGGTGGCTTTTGACTAGATAAATCTATCTGACCGCCTATAGGGAAAATAATGGTCGAACTCTCTGCCTTTTTCGAATCAAACAGCGTCCTCAATAAGAGGGTGGATGTCTGGCCGAAAGAGACAGAGTTAATCGGAACGTTGAAGACGTAATTCATGTTGATTAGATATCAACTTCTGCGGCCTGTGGGGCTGCGGCTTGTGGTGCTGCCGCCTTAGCTGCCCCGTCGCGGTTGGATACCAAGAGTCGGTAGTCAGGCTGCTTATCCGATTTCTTGTCCTTGTTCTTGAAGGCAACAAGGTTGACCTTCTGTGCTACTCCGTATCGCGTCAAATCAACGACTACTGATAGGTACTTTTCGCCTTTGCCAGATTCGCGGACCCATAAGGCTCCTAGTTCATCGGGATTTGGAACGAACGGTTTGGTTTGTGCTGATGTGCTCATATATGTGTTATGTGTGTTTTATGTGTTATATTACATCTTCGGCAATCGCCCGACTGAGCTTTCGCTTAATCGTTTTCATACCTCGATGATGTAAATAGATGGCAGTTTGGCTGCTTATATTCATTTTTTTTGCGATTTCTTTCCAATGAGCCTTTTTGTCGTCGTCTAAGTACCGCATTTTGATTATGGAAGCTATCCTCGCGTCTTTAATGTCTCCGACGATTTCTCTTATGAAGAGTTTTAGGTTGTCTGCCGAGGCGCTTTTTTCATACTCATCTTGGATTTGCTTGCTTTCGATATGATTATGTACCTCGTCCGAGCTAGATGGGATTATAAGTCTTTTCGCATTAATAGAATTAAGACACAAATACCTAGCGTAGTTGCCTATCCAAGTGGAGAACTTAGTGTTCTTAGACGAGTCGAATGATTTAATACAAGAATATATTATGAATGTTTTCTCTTCATAAATATCTGTCGGGTTTATTCCGCACGCTACTAAGGTTGGCGCGTATTTCTGACATATCTTGTAAAAAACATTTTCGTATCTTCGGCACAGTTCTAAGAAGCTGTCGTCACAGGCATCATTTTTAACATTACTTATAAGTTCGTTATCACTTAATTGAGTTGAGGAAATCTTCGACATACGTGGAAAGCCTTATATCTCTATCTTGCTCCGTCTCTTTTAGAGAGGCTCTGGGGTGTATCCATTCAATTTTATAATCGGCAAGCTTTTGTACCTTCGGGTCGTTTTCCAACTCGTCTTGGTTTGGTGCGTTAACGTACTCCAATTCGCCATTCTCGTTCTGGATATACTTCTTAATATGAACGAGCTTTCCGCCCATTATATCTTTCAGCCAAATAACTTCATCGTTTACATACTCAGCGTACCTTATATCTGTTACGACGGCGAAGCCATCTTTATTGTCAGCAAGATATTTATCTATTTTTGGTTTCAGATACCCTGTCCAATAAGTGCCGTTAGATAAAGTCCTTCGGACTTTGCCGTGGGCAACCATGATGGGTCTTATTAATTCTTTCTCTTCGCGACTGCAAGTAAATATATCCACCCCATAAAGACTTTTGATTGTCTGATGGAGTTCCTCCTTCAATAAGTCAGCTAGAGCAAACCTTTTACATTTAATCTTCGAGGATAGTATATGGTAGAAAAGGTCTTTACCACTACCAGCGTAACCAGACAAACCAATAATTCTATTATTATTTAGCATAATTGTTTATTATTTATAAATTGATATATTCTTTAGGAAATCAAGGGGACTAAATCCCCCTGCTACGGGAGATTTAGAAATTAACATCTTCTTTGAGGACCATACATTATTTAATGTGGCGGGCGAACCACGGGTCCGCATTACTAATTTCTTAGAACTATCTACCTTGCTACAGGTTGGAGAAGTGTGCTGAAACTCCATTACAATAATCATCCACTCACGGCGGGGTGTTCCGAAAGGTTTTATCCTTTCACTTTTTTTCCTTACATGCTGTGTAAGGACTACCCTTGCTCCGTCTGATTGTTTCAGCGCACCCGCGATGGGGAAGCTCAGGAAAACCTTATCTTTTTCTCTAGCAGGCTTAAAACGGACTGGAACCATTTTGTATAATAGACAGTTGGGGCAGTGCCCATATTCAAAAAAAAGGTGTGTAATACACTATATGCTACCATTAGCGGCGGTGATTATTGGTTGTGGTTTATTTTTATTCTTCTCTTTGAGAGGTTGAGAGAAAATTGTTGAATACATTCACGAGTTTCGGACTCAATTGAACATGGTTCCTCTGGCCATGATAATCGTGCTATCTATAATGTGGATTTTTTCTGTAGTTAATGCCGTTGATTCAATAGAATAAGCATGATTTTGTTCCTTCTTTTTACTATTTCTGCGGCTTTAATTTTTATTCTTTTGGAGACAGATGCGCTGGCTGAGTACGCCACGAAATTAAGAATCCCACTTCCCTATCTAAAAGAGTTTATGGAGTATCGAAAAACCGCGTCTGGAGTGATACACTATATTGATTTCCTCGGGCTTAAGAAGGATACCTTCTTCGTAAGGCTCATAGGGTGTGCAGTTTGCTTAAGTTTCGTATTCAATTTCTTCATACATATTATCGCATACTTCGCCTACGGGTGGGTCGCGGTATTTTATATTTTCCCCAACTTTATCATGTCGTGTATAACATATTTCCTATTGAAAATTTTATCTAGGCTTGCGGATGAACAACCTAATTAAACAAAGACTGGTCAGAGTTTTAAAAGAAAAGCCAGTCCAAGTAATAGTAGAGGAAAATATACCGTTAAAGTACGAACCAGTAGCTATTCCTCCAGAAGAAGTCAAGAAAATTGTTTTAGATTTTTTAAATATGCCAGAACAGAACACTAGCGAATCAGGAATCCCGGCCCCAGCAGAACAATCTTTTACCTTCAAGGGAATAGAACACTTTTCAGATTGGTATAGCCAAAACATGGAGAGGTTCTCAGAACAGCAGAGGATTGCGCTAGGGACGGTTTTGCAGGCCAGACAGGGTATCAACGCTGGATGCTCATGCAGACGCAACCAGAGGCTACGTATGGCCGAGGACTACTACGTTCATTTCTTCACCCAAAATGCCGCCAACGATTTAATTTCGGCCATAAAATTAGCCACCGGCGCACAGGCTTTGATTTTTTATCGTGGCTCAGAGTTGTTTTTGCAAGTTTGACTACACGAGTTTTTATCCCAAGGTAACTAAAGTTGGGTTTTCGCTTTTTTCTCTTGCTAAGTTGTAGCGGTTGATGTAATATATCCCACAATGAATGAAGATACGGTTTTCTTAAATGATTTTTCTCACGAAGTTTGGCAAAACACCTATAAAGACCACAAAGACAAAACAATAGATGATACTTTACGAAGAGTCGCTAAAACAGCAGCCTCCGTAGAGTCTTCCCCAAGTAAGGTTAAAGAGTGGGAAAAGAAGTTTTACGAGATGATGACGAACTTCAAAGCCACGTCTGGCGGGCGAATCCTCTCCAACGCCGGGACAGACTGGAAGGGAACGACATTGATGAATTGCTACGTCGGCCCAAAACCAGACTACGACCAAGACTCTATCGAGGGAATCTATCAAACTCTTCTCAGCCAAACTCTGACGTTAAAATCAGAGGGTGGATGGGGGATGAATTTTTCTTTCATTAGGCCGCGCGGTTCTTTTATTCACGGTATTGGGGTCGAGTCGCCCGGTGCCGTTAAATACATGGAATTATTCGATAAAGCCTCCGATGTCATCACGGCGGGTTCCGGTAAGAAGTCCAAGAACAAAGAGGCTAAAGGGAAAATCCGCAAGGGAGCCATGATGGGTGTCCTTGACGTATGGCACCCCGACATTGAAGAATTCATCACCGCGAAGCTGACCCCAAACCGTTTATCAAAGTTCAATATATCCGTGAACTGCACAAACGAGTTTATGGATAAGGTAGCAGAAATAGAAAAGATAAAGGCGAGGATTGCCGATTGCACCGATAAGACGAGCGCAGAGTTCTCTATTAACCAGATGGTATTAGACGAAACGGATAAATGGGACTTAATTTTCCCAGATATCAAACACCCCGCGTATAAGGAAGAGTGGGACGGTAATATCACAGCATGGAAAGCTAAAGGATATACCGTCGGCGTCCATAAAACGATTAAAGTCTCCGAGTTGTGGGATTTGATTATGAATTCCACTTACACGCGCAACGACCCCGGCGTGCTTTTCCTAGACATCGCCAACAAAACTCACGCATGGAATTATGGCGGGCCTAAAGCCCACATTGCCAGTACCAACCCATGCGGCGAGCAGTGTCTCCCTTTCGGCGGAGTTTGTAATTTGGCTTCTATTAATCTAACTCAATTCGTTGACTTAAATGAAAAAACTTTTGACTACGCGAAATTAAGAGATATTGTTCCAACAGTTGTTCGGTTTTTGGATAATATTAATGACGTTACGAATACTCCAATTCCAGAATACAAAGAATCTATTTTCCGCCGCCGACGCATTGGGGTAGGGGTGATGGGTTGGGGGTCGCTATTATATCTTCTAAATATCCGTTTCGCTTCTAAAGAGGCAGAAGAACTAAAGTCTCTTATCATGGAAGACCTTACTTTTACAGCTATCGAGGCTTCTATTGATTTGGCGATTGAGAAGGGGATGTTTCCAGACTGCGACCCCAAGAAACATGCGGGAACTGAATACTTCAAGCAAATCGGACTACCAGAAGAAATTCGCGCACGAATTGCTAAACACGGTATTCGTAACTCCGCGCTATTCTCTATTCAACCCACTGGTAACACTGGTGTTCTTGCGAATAATGTAAGCGGTGGTCTTGAACCAGTTTTCCTTCACGAATATATACGAACCGTTATCGTCAACGCAGTTCCAGATGAAATCGCCGCCGTCACGCCCAAATATTGGGAGGGAGACATGAGCGAGACATCTATGTTCAAGTTAGTTAAGGAAAATGGAGAGGAAATCTTGCGCGGCGAACATAATGGTGTCGTTTACAAGATTGATAAGAATCGCGGCCTCACTACAGAAAAGCTTTGCGAAGATTATGCTGTTAGGATTCTCAAAGAACGCAACGAATGGAATCCAAACGCCGATTGGGCCGTAACGTCTTCTGGTCTTTCAGTAGATGACCATGTGAGAGATATGATGGGATTTGGTAAGTGGATAGATAGTTCTATGTCTAAGACCGTTAACCTTCCAAATAACTATCCATACGAAGACTTTAAGAACCTATATCTAAAAGCCTATAACACTGGATATCTGAAAGGCATTACTACTTATCGCGAGGGTACGATGCTCACCGTCTTAGCTTCTACAGAGAAAAAGGACACACCATCCGATAAAATTCAAAAAACAGTTGCGCCGAAAAGGCCAAAGGAATTATCTGGGGAAATATTTACTCTAAAGTATAAAAAGCAAAACCTATATGTAGCTACAGGATTCCTTGGTTCAGACCTATACGAAGTGTTCGCTGGGTTAAATCCGAAGCACGATTTCGAACACGCCAAGGGAAAGATAGTTAAAAACGGACGCGGCAAATACGTTTTTATCACAGAAAACGGTACGGAATATCATTTGAACAATGGACATTCAGATGAAAATGCGGACGCTCTGTGCAGAATTCTATCTACCAGCCTGAGACATGGTTGCGACATTTCGTTCCTAGTCCACCAACTAGAAAAGACTGAGGGAGATTTAATGAGTTTCGCAAAGGTAATATGTCGCGTACTTAAGAAGTTTATTAAAGAGGGGACAAAGATACACGGAGAAGAGTGCCCCGTATGTCATAGTAAGAACTTAGAGAGAAGAGAGGGGTGCATCGTATGTAAGGATTGCGGATACTCAAAGTGTGGATAATATAGTATCGCTTATTTTAACGAGTTTTCAGCGACCAGTTTACATAGATTGATAAATTCCTCGTTGGATAGCGACTGCTTTGCGAAATTTATATCTCTATGAACCCATTGTAAGTTTCCTTTTACATATCCAATTTTTGAGTCTATCCTGTCTAAAGACGCCGTGTTACTTTTACAAGCCTCAAAACCAATTTCTTGTCCGGTCAGAGCACACTTTTTGTTTTGTTTCAGAAATAATTGCCAAGCGTCTTGTATTGTAATTTCTATTTTTATTTTTCTATTTCTAGCCCCATTCAAAACATTATTCCAATAGGTCGCTGAAATTTCTTCATAGCCTTTCCATCTTGGATGGTCGTTTTTCTTTTTAGCGTGACCCTCTGGATTATAGTATCTTTCTAATCTATAGAGATTTATATAATTATAAATAGATTTATGGTCGCATCCTACTTCCCTAGCTATTTGGCTGATTGTTTTTTGATTCTCTAAATGCTCTTTTCGTAGGAATTCTTTTGTTAGGACTGATTTTAGTTTTGGCGCTCTCATATTCTTAATCTATGTTAGAAAATACACTTGGTTAGGGATTTGAGAAATTTTAAAACAATCAATCTTCTAAGATAAATAGTTTTATAATAACTAAAGCATGAAAAAGGTTTTAGTTATAGGAGAATTATGCAATGATTACTTCATTTATGGGGATTGTCCTAGAATTTGCCCAGAAGCTCCAGTTCCAGTTTTCAGACCAAAGAGAAAAACGGTGAATCAGGGGATGGCTGGAAATACTCGAAACAATATTCAGAGCCTCCGCCAAGAATGGGAAATCTCCCTCTTATCTAACGATAATCCAATTACTAAAACCAGATTTATTGATGAAGAGTCTGGGCAAATGATTATCCGCGTGGATAAAAACGACGCCGCCACGCCAATCAAATTCAAATCTATTCCGTCCTTAATTAAGGGATACGACGCAGTTGTGTTCTCCGATTACTGCAAGGGCTTTATAGACGCGCCCACAATAGAAGATATTTCTTCTGCCTGCCGCGAAAAGGATATTCTTACTTTTTTGGATACGAAAAAGCCTCTGGGGAAATGGGTTAAAAGCGTAGATTACTTAAAAATAAACAGCAATGAGGCGAAGTCTTATTATGAAGTTAGCGGTAAAGATATCCCTCCAATAGCCAATAAGGCAACAATTATCACTAAAGGGGCCGCTGGATGCGAGGTACACCTGCCAAAATCGCCAAGTTATATCGTTAACGGATATCCGTCAGAGGTTGTGGAGGTATCTGGCGCAGGGGATTCATTTTTATCTGGATTTGTCTGTAGGATGCTCGAAACAAATGATTTAAATGAGGCTTGCTCTTATGCGAATTTGGTTGCTAGCATTGCCGTCAGTCATCGTGGGGTAGTGTCCGTTACCGAAAACGAAGTCGTAGCCAAAGGAAAGTCCTTGACAAAAACTCCCTGATGGTGTAATTTATCTTTAGTTCTTTGAATAATGGGGTCGAAAGGTTTCGATTTGTGTTGAATAATCTTTTGATTGCATGTCGAGGTCGTCGTTGGCCTCGTAAAAAAACGACAAACTCTTAAATGCTAAAACATTGAAGAACCTCGCGGTTAACGGCAAGGGACTCCTTGGCGGTATTCGCGTCGCAGCGATGGCCTAATAATAAGCCATCCCGTTTCCTAGCGATTCTCGCTAGCTAGAGAGACGAACAGCGGGAAAGACTGGTCGCGGTCAAAATCGTGACATTGCGCTCAACCAATTGTTGGGATATACCAGACACCTTGACTGTTAGTAAGCTGGAGAACCTGTGAACAGTATAAACATGTAGAATCAGAGTTTTTTCTGACAAAGACGCGGCTTCAATGCCGCCGACTCCACCAATATGCTTAACGATTTAGTTTATGAATTTATAATCCTAATCCAAAGCGTCGAATGGGTCAAGAAAAGAATCGCATCCACGATTCGCAGACTGGATGCAGCTAGGAAAAGAGGGGATTTAGAAGCTGAGAAGAAATTATCTGCGGAACTTGAGCACTACCACCATAAAATAAGTTGCGAGAATAAGACTATGGACGCACTTATAGAAAAATACAAAGAAATTCAATTGTGTGGGGAGACTTGTGAAAAAATCTAAATATTATTTAGTCATCAATAAAATTAATAATAGACGCTTCGGCGCATTCGAGAGAACTCCGCAAGGTAAAGAGAAAGCAATAGAGTGGGCCGAGAAGCTAGAGAAGCTCCATAACTGCAAGTTTCAAATAAAATGAAATCCGTTAAACTCTTAGACGAAATCATACAATACGCTGAGTATAAAGACCACGAGGAACGCTCCAAAAATAAAAACCTTCCCAAAGATGGAGAATCTTGGCTCGTTTTCAATCTGAAAAATCTACGCGAGCTTATTTTAGAAGAGGTCGTTGAGTAATATGATAACTGTCGGGCTAGTAAAAGAGTTAGTCTATCTTTCGACTGTAATAAACTCTCCAGTTAAAACCGATATAAAAATCCAAAACCACGTTTTGTCTCTCGAAATAAATAGAGAGTCTTTTAGCGCATATTATAATTCCATACATATATGGTCAGAGCTAGTAGATATAGGAATAAATAATGTCGTCTCTCACTTCGGTCTTGAAAGCTGCCACACAATAACTAAAATAATAGATAAAATCAATGCTGGTGACGGAGATTGGCAAAAACTTACTTATTTTTATTCAGAAGAAAAACCCTTGACATAAGCGTTCCTTAGTGGTACTGTGTTTCCAATGAATATATTAAATGGAACTAGGACGTACCTGATAGGCCACATGGAGTATGCTAATGGCCAAGAGTGGAGAGAAAGGGTATCTACCGAGCTTTCTAAAATAGGTATCGTCTCATTCGACCCGTATAATAAACCATTCGTTAACGCCTTCGAAGAGGACAACAACACCCGCGCTAGACTCAAGGCTCTTATGAAAAATGGCGAATATGACGAGGTAGCGAAATGGATGAAGGAAGTAAGAATTTTCGATTTAAGGCTGTGTGATTTGGCTGATTTTCTAATTATCAGAATTGTACCAGAGATAGCCTCTTGGGGCAGTGCGGAGGAAATATACTGGTCTAACAGGATGAAGAAGCCGATGTTTATCGCAATCGAGGGTGGCAAAGAGAAGACCCCTCTTTGGTTAATGGGTACTGTCCCTCATAGATATATCTACAATAATGTCGAAGAGATAGTAGATACCCTCAAGAAAATCAATTCTGGCGAAATAAAAATTGACTCATCTCGCTGGCGCTTGCTCAAACCGGAATTCCGTTAACATGTATAAAAGTCTTACTGACAAAAATTTAGTGAATCTAAGTAAGATGGGAGACACTGAGGCATTCGACGAATTGCTTGGGCGTGCCGCTCCAATGACCAAATCGGTACTTATTAAGAGATTCGGGCGCGGCGACCTTGATTACGAAGAAGCTATCCAGAAGGCTTCGATTAGGGCTTGGCAAAAAATAGATACTTTTTCTGGAGACAGTTTATTCTCTACTTGGTTTTACCAAATAGCTAAAAGAATGCTACTAGACGAAATCACAAAGGGCAGGAAAATAGACAGGATGACTATCTCTATGTCTTCTCTACTTAGCGAAGAGTATGCGGATGAATCTATTCCAAAATTCTTAGAAGAAACTGATGGTGAAACCGCCGCCACCATCTTAATGGGAAAGGAGGAATCTGCCGAGAAAGAACAGATATTGAGTGCAGCCATGTCTAAACTCAGTCCCGCGCATTATCAGGTATTTGATTTGGTTTGTAATAAGAACATGACATATAAAGATGCGGCTAAGGCGTGTGGATGCTCTATTGGTACAGTGATGAGCCGAGTATTTTATGCCAAAAAGTATGCTCAAAAGCACCTAACACAAATTTATGGAAAAGGTAAATAATTTCAAAAAAACTTTCGCCAAGTCCCTAACCAATCTAATGAATTGGGAAGATAAACTCCCCATTCCCGATAACGTAATACAACATACAGACGATTGGGCAAAACATGATTTTTACATTGTCCATAGTAACCTTGGGACGCGCGGCGGCGAGTATTTCGTCTTTGGTGGGAAGCTCTACGAAAATAACGACGGAGTTAATCTGTTAGATTATACTGGAGAAATAACTTTCGGAGACTACCTCGCATGTGACGAGGGGGACGATTTTGAGCTTATGTTTAAAGCGACTTTCCTAAAGGGTGAAGTCAAGGAAATCATTCTCGCTAAGAATGAAAGAAGGGACTCGGAGGAAAGGAAAAAGCTCGCCCGTAGATACATGGATATCGCTGAGAAAGAAATCGCAAGAAGAAAGAGTTTCTTTTTTAAATACCTGTATCGCCCGTGGAGGGCTATAGTATTAGGAGTGTCATTTATTATAATGATGATTCTCGGTCTTATAGGTATGCTAGTAAGGGGTTTAGCAAGAATATTAACCCCTTGGTAATATGAATGAGTATTTAACATATCAACAAATTAATCTTATTCCGAGGCATTCTAATTTAGACAGTCGCTCGAATGCTTCTACTACTATTAATTTTTTCAATCGTGAATATATCATTCCGGTTGTCCCAGCAAATATGAGGTCTGTCATAGATATTCCTACCGCTAGAAAATTAAGCGAAATGGGAGTGTTCTATATTATGCACAGGCACGGAAGTTCTATTAGGGGACTACCATTATCAAGGGAGCTAGCCTTAACGGCAAATAGAGAAAATTGGAAAACCTCCAGCATTTCTATCGGAGTAAATGATGATAGCAAGAGCGACCTAGAGTGGATTAAGGCCCAAGGATTTAAGATAGACTTTGTAACAATAGACGTTGCTCATGGTCATCACGATAAAGTGCTACGTATGATTTATTGGATTAAGGAAAACTTCCCATGTATTCTAATCGCTGGGAACGTAGCTACCGCAGAGGGTAAAAACTTTCTAATTAAAGCTGGCACTGACGCAGTTAAGGTTGGGATAGGTCAGGGCGGAATATGTACGACAAGATATGAAACCGGATTCGGCTTACCCATGTTTTCTACAATTCTTGATTGCGCTAGAGCCGAGACTTTTATCCCAGCCTCCAACAATAAAATCGTCCTGCCGAATCGTAAGTGCCCGATTATTGCTGACGGAGGAATCCAGAGAATTGGAGACATCGCTAAGGCTTTGGTAGCTGGCGCTGATATGGTTATGGCTGGCGGGTTATTTGCGTCATGCGAAGATTCCCCCGCAGAAATTATCAATGGGCAAAAACAATATCATGGTTCTACGTCTTTTGCTATTAAGGGGGAAAATAAACACATCGAAGGGCGCACCGTCCAATTAGCCCCGTCTAATACCTACGAGTCTCGTATCGAGGAAATAAAGATGGCTTTACAAAGTGCAATCAGTTATGCGGGCGGGGATGACCTTACCGCGTTTAACAATGTTAAGTGGGTAAAGGTAAATAATGGATAAATGTAATCACAATTATACGACGTTTATTGGATTTGCTAGTATATCCGGTAGCTACGTTTGCGACATATGTAGCTTCGAAATAGACCCGGTTATTGAACATCTTAGGAAGGGATATCCGCATATTCTTTTCCGAGATACAGAGCGGCCAAAGTTACGCGAGTACCTTTCTAAATTACCGAAAGAGCAATTACAACTTATTAATTATGAATAGCGACAATGATAACATCGTACTAAATAACCTCGACACGCTCAAGCATGTCCAAGCTGTCCGCGCAAACATATATAGGGCGGTAGATGAACTTGATGCTCGCGCTCGAAACCACGACCGCTCGAAGTTTGAAAGTCCAGAGCAAGAGATTTTCGCCTCGACCTATGGCGAGCTTGCTAAGACTAAATATGGTACGCCAGAATACGAAGCCTTACTAGCTCGCGTCAAGCCCGCACTTGACCACCATTACGCAAATAATAGGCATCATCCAGAGCATTGGCCGAATGGTATTAACGATATGACTCTCATAGATTTGCTCGAAATGCTATCGGACTGGAAAGCGGCAACGGCGCGAAATAAAGACGGTAATATCCGCAAGTCTATCGAACATAACGCCAAGCGTTTCGGTATGACTCCACAACTGGAGCAGATTTTCCATAACACGGTAAGAGAAATGTTTAAAGAATAAAAATATGAATAACCCCCACGACAACGAATACAATCGTCTCCTTAAAACCGTCCTAGAAAAAGGGCGCTGGAAAAATAACCGAACCGGCGTCCGCACGTTGGGCGTCTTTGGCGAGCAGGCTAAGTTTGATTTGAGTCAAGGATTTCCCCTACTCACTACCAAGAAAGTCTTTTTTAGAGGCATCGTCCACGAGCTTCTATGGTTTATCAAGGGCGATACAAATATTAAGTATTTGGTTGACAATGACGTTCATATTTGGGATGAATGGGCATTTGCTCGTTATAAGAAAGAACGAATAGCAGCGAAAAGAGATATCCCTTTCTCTCAAGAACAATTTATTGCTAATATTAAAGGAGACGAAACTTTCGCAGCTAAATGGGGAGGACTCGGTGAAGGGACTTATGGCGGAATGTGGAGAGCCTTTCCATATTATTCAAATAGCGGAGTAATTGATGGGACTGATATGGGCAACCCGACTCGGTATCTAGTCAATAAACCCGGCGCAGTTGACCAACTCCAGAAGGTCATAGACAAACTCAAAACCAATCCAGACGACCGCCGCCTGATTGTCTCGTCTTGGCATCCATATCATGCAGAAAATTGTAGTTTACCCCCGTGCCATTGCTATTTTCAATTTGGCACAGAAGAATTAACACCCTCAGAAAGAATGTATTTAAAGTACGGTGATGGGCCAGTTCCGTCCATTGAATTTTTCGACGAGTATTTAGATGGTCAAGGAGTTCCAAAACGTCGCCTGAATTGTCATTTCTTGATGCGCTCAAACGATATTTTCTTGGGCTTGCCGTTCAACATTGCTTCTTACGCTCTTTTAACACACATGGTAGCGCAAACTGTCAATATGCAGGTGGGGACATTAACTTTTTCCGTGTCTGATTTACATTTATATGAGAATCATTTAGAGCAAGCTAAATTACAATTATCTCGTGCTTCTTATACTGCGCCAACAATCGTTTTAAATCCTGATATTAAAAGCGTGTTCGATTTCAAATACGAAGACATAAAAATAACTAATTATCATAGTCATCCGAAGATTGATGCGCCTGTTGCAGTTTAATATGTTACATTTTTAATTTTTAGTGTAATAATTGTTAGTATGCCATCAAAACTCATAGATTTAACGGGTAAAAAATTCGGACAATTAACCGTCATCAGGCACCATAACGAAATAATTAAAACGAAACATGGCTCGACAGTTCATAGTTGGCATTGTCGCTGCGATTGCGGAAAACAAACGATAGTAAGAGGGGATTGTTTGACTAGAGGAAGCACTAAAAGCTGTGGATGTAGCAGACATAAGGTAGGCAGACTCAATAAGTGCTGGCGTGGGTTTGAGGATATAAGCGCAAGTTTCTGGAAGCAATTCAAATGGAGCGCGAAAGCAAGAAAATTACCGTTTAAAATAACTATGGAATATGCTTGGAATTTATTTTTAAAACAACACAAAAAATGTGCCCTAACCGGACTCGCGTTATCTTTTCCAAAAGACGCAAGAGATACTTCCCATAACGCTTCATTAGACAGAATAGACTCTACTAAAGGATATGTAGAGGGCAATGTTCAATGGGTAGATAAACGAATAAATTTTATGAAAACTACTTTAGAAAATCAAGAATTTATTGAATTATGCTCATTAGTATCTAAAAATTCAAACTTAATTGGATACGAAAGCCATCCAGCCATTAAAGGGGAGGTAGCGGTATGAAAATTGAATTAAAAAATACAGATTTTAAATTCTTATACGAAATGTGCGACAAAGTTTTCGCCAAAACATCTGGATATGGTGATAATATCAGACGCATAATAGTTAAGGAATTAAAACCCCAATACGATAAGGCTTTCCTAAAACATCAAAACGAAAAACAAGCCTTCAAATTAAAAGAAAAAATCAAATTCAGATTTGGGAGCTACAAATGGGAACAACTTGGCGGGACGTTCTCTTCACTTGAAAGAGTCGAAAACGACGACTGGATTGATGGAGTAATTCATAAAGTCTCGCGTACAGCCAGCGGCCAATATAAATATGTAATAAAGTACCTTGAACCCGCAGACGATTACCATTTCGATATGGGTCAGATAGACCGTAAAACAAAGATGGGTATAAACTTTACTAACCCAATCACAGAGAAAAATATACGTAAAATATGCAAAGAGAACTAAAATTCAGAGTATGGGACGTTGAAAACGAGGTATTCGTACACACGGATAGGATGTCTTTCGACGTTACAAATGGCAACCGATATTTTGACGGAAAGCAAAAACTGTGGCTCAACCTAAAGTTCAACAGTCAACTTTGCCCCGAAGTCAAGTCAATAGGTGGTGCTCGGGACGAAAATAGGTATATAGTTCAACAATATACCGGCCTCAAAGACTCCAAAGGAAAAGAAATCTACGAGGGCGATATCATGGCTTCTCGCGGTAATCATCCAACCGACGCTCTAACGCGAGATGGAGATTTTATTGACATATATAATGTAGTTGTTTGGAATCAAAAAGTAACACGCTTTGCTCTAAAACCAATCCATAAATATCTTGAACATCAACGAAATCCGCCAAACCCTGAACTTGATAATCCTTGGATGTGTAGGTTGAATTGTTTTAAGGAAGTAGTTGGGAATATTTGCGAAAACCCCGAACTGTTACATAGTCGCAAGCATATAGACATTGAGGAAAATAACGAATATAATGACGAACTCGAATAAATGGAAACTATACGAGTCTGCCCTTATCAAGTCTATTAGGCGCGGACAAGTAGATGATGCTCTTCATTGGGCCAAACATCTTTATTCTTTCGGTCGAGCGGAAGGAGTTTGGAGAAGGATATTTATTCATTTAAGCGAGGATATCGGACTTGCAGAGCGTAATTTACCAGCAACAATAGAAGCCCTTTATCAAAATTTTTTGAGGCTGAGAAGTAGCGGTGATACGGCTTATGAAATGAGTAATGCGGATAGGCTTCCATATTTTCATGCAGTTATGCTAATGGCTACTGCGAAAAAATCTAGGGCGGTAGATAATGCTCTAAATTATCACTATAGCTTCGACCCTAATTATGCTCAAGAAATCCCTGATTACGCGATTGACTTTCACTCTCCTGCTGGTCGCCGGATGGGGCGAGACATGAAGCATTGGAGGGAAGAAGGCTCAAAAATAACCAACGAGTCTGATGAAATTCAAGATATATGGAAAGACCGACTCCCTCGCAATTAAACGCTTGACAAGGTAACGCCCCTCTGGTAGAAAAGAGTCATGTCAGTTAAAGTCTATCCAACGCTCTACGCAAGAACCTCTACGGGAGCAGTTCAAATTTGGTTCATGGAGCAAAACGGGGGCTCTTACCGTTCAACGTCTGGACAAATTGATGGAGTAAAAATTGTAAGCCACTGGACGAAAGCGGAGCCTAAAAATGTTGGCCGCGCCAATGAAACCACTGCCGTCCAACAGGCGACTTCCGAAATCGAATCCAAATATGAAAAGCAGTTGAAGTCTGGCGGATACCACGAAGACATCAAAGACATTGACACAGAAAACTTTTTCCAAGCGATGCTCGCTAAAAACTTTGGCGATTACAAAGATAAGATTGACTGGTCGAAAGGGGTGGGCGTCCAAATCAAATACAACGGTGGTCGTATTGTAGCTCGGAAAAACGGACTCTGGACGCGCAAGGGAGAACGCTATATTTCAATTCCTCATATTGAGGAAGCCCTTTATCCATTCTTCAAAAAATTTCCGAATGCCGTTCTTGACGGCGAAGGTTTTAATTATAGCCTTCGAGAGAAGTTGAATGAAATAATGAAGCTTCTACGAAAGACTGTTCACGCTTCCCCCGAAGACCTTAAGAAAAGCAAAGACATGATACGTTTTTATATCTATGATGGTTTCGGTTTCCCCGCACAAAAGGGTGGTCAAATTATTTCTGACTCTGCTTGTTATTTGCATCGCCAAGCGGCAATTAAGAATGCTTTTTTCTCTCCATGCTTCGCAGACCGTTACAAAGACGTTATCCATGAGGTTCCTACGTGGGTCGTCCATTCTGAGCGAGAGCTAGAAGAACTATATCAAAGCTTCCTTGAAGATAAGCAGGAGGGCGCAATCCTTCGCATTCTCGGTAAGCCATACGAGCAGAAGCGTTCTAAATTCCTTTTGAAATACAAGCCCGTGGACGATGCCGAGTATCGCGTCATCAGAGTTAATGAGGGCGTCGGCAAATTCGCGAACCGTGTCGCGACTCTTACATGTCAACGTATTGATGGTAAGTTATTCACTGATGGTACGGACACCTTCGAGGCTACCTTCAAAGGAACTGACGAAGAGGCTAAATATTTCTGGACGCACGAAGCTCAAAGTATTATCAGTGAAGTAGTTACTATTTACTTTAATGGATATACAGGATATGGGAAGCCTAACTACGCCAGATTTGATTATTTGAACTATAATAAGGGTCATTAACGCCTACGGGCGAGAGAATTCTGTCTCGCCACTTTGGAAAGACTTTTTCTTTTTATGAACGCTTCATTGTCTGATTGGAAAAGCTTATGTAGTCTCACGACTACACCGTATCCGAATCCTTGCGGCTGCAACCATTTTCGTAGCTTCCAAATACCGCCATTTATCCAGACATTTTTAGCTTCTTCCAAAATATCTTTTGGCACGTTTTTGAAATTGTTATTTTCTGAGCCGAGGTATTTTCCCTTTTTAGCTAATGACATTTTAGCTCGTATTTCTGGTGTTAATTCAGGAGTCTCGGCAGAAAAATTCAAAATATACGTTGACTCGTTTTTGGCTTTTTTTAGGAATTCGGTTTCATTTTGTATGAGTTCTTCTCGTGGACAAGTAAGAACTATTAAAAAATCAAAAGCTGATTCTCCGTTCTTATTCCATGCGTTTTGAAGTTTCGCGTTCCAATGATAATTTTTCCTTAATTGAGTTCTGTGCTGCGCCCATCTTTTGTGAATATCTATCGAACGACCAACGTAGTATTTACCGTTTTTCTTATTGACAATTTTGTAGATGCCTGATATAGTCATACTACTAATTACATTCGATTGTAACAATTGTGAAATTCTAATTTATGGCTATTGTTAAACAAGACAAGTTTATCTTCTCCGACCTTAACGAGAACAATAATAAGTTCTGGTATATCGAACTACACGATAACGGCTTAGTTGTTACCAAGTATGGTCGCGTAGGATTTAGCGGTCAAGAAACCTCTTTCCCTTCTGGTGGTCAACATTTCTACGACAAGAAAATCAAGGAAAAGACCAAAAAAGGATATACCCCGCTCCGTACTGTAGATGCTGGCCCTAGTAGTTCTAGTAAAATCGTATCTAACTCTAGCCTCCACACCATCGTCCATAATCAGATAGCTAAGGGTAAGCCCCAACTATCTAAGTTGATTCAGCGTCTTGTTGATGCGAATGTTCACAACATCACAAGTAGCACGAACATCACTTACAATTCATCTACTGGATTATTTTCAACTCCCCTCGGTATTGTAACACAAGACGCTATTGACGAAGCTAGAAACCTACTTGTCCAAATCAAAAAGGCTCTAAAACAAAATGACGATGATACGATGGGCGCACCCGTTAATCAATATTTACGACTAATCCCTCAAAACATCGGTATGCGGCGGATGCGGGCGATGGAGATTTTCCCCGACGACGATTCTATCAAAAAGCAGGGCGACATTCTTGACTCACTCGAAGCCTCATACGCGGCTGTATTGTCTAAACCTAAAGACGATACTTCCGACACTCCCGAAGAAAAAGTCTTTGAAGTCGAGCTAGATATACTTACTGATAACCGCGAGCGCGACCGTCTCGAAGCCAATTACGAGAAAACCAAAAAACAAATGCACGGGTACGGTAGCGTTAAGGTTAAGGAAATATACAAGGTTGTCATTGTAAATATGCAGACGGCTTTCGAAAAGTCTGGCAAACAATTAGGAAGTATCCAAGAGGTCTATCACGGGACTAGTCAGGCTAATCTTCTTTCTATTCTCAAGAGCGGTTTAAAAGTCTCCCCGCCATCTACAGCCTATATCGCAGGCAAAATGTTCGGGAACGGTATTTATGGAGCTATAGATAGCAGCAAGTCATTAGGATATACATTCGGAAAATGGGGCGGTTCTCGCGCCGAATCTGGATGGTTATTCATTTGTGATTTTGCTATGGGTAAGATACATGAGCCGTCTGGAACCTGTTCGCGACCGCCAGCGGGCTATGATAGTGTATGGGCACGAGCAAAAAAGACCGGGCTGTATCACGACGAATTGATAGTGTATCGCGATTTTCAATGTAACGTCAAATATTTATTAGAGTGCAAATAATTTTACAAAACTTCTTGACAATACCCTTCTCATACTACATAATACTAAAACATGAATACTATCAGTCTTAATACCGCAGTCCTAGTCGCTATCCAAAGTTTAGTTGCTAGCCAAAAATCTTTTTCGGCTCACGACGTAACCAAGAAAATCAGAGAGCTATCCAATAGCGGGCAGTTCTCAATCGCCAACGCCGATACACAAGAGCTAGATGGCGTAGAATACGAGGTCATTGAGCACTCGGACGTTCGCTCCATTGTCGAAGAGCTTTGGGTTTCTGGTGTTTGCGAATATAGCGGCCTCGCCCGCAAGTTCAATGGCCAGTTCTATGAATATTTTTTGGAAGATAAGCCCCGCGTAAGCGTAACCGCTGGTGTGGCGCAACCGTCTCCTGTATCGCCCGCCGGTTATTCACCTAAAATTCCAGTCATCCAAAAGATTGAGGACTATATCCACAATCGTGGCTCCGCAAGTCTCAAGCAGGTTCAGTCTCGTCTAAAGGGGCTTAACCTGACGTGTCAGGATATCGGTAAGATTATCCAATCTAGCGATAAACTTGCTCTCAAAAGCCACGCCATCTACTCTCTCTCAGAAGTAGTCCCTGTTGGCAAGTAGTTTCAATACCCCGAACTAACCATTCGGGGTATTTTTTATGAATTTATTTGTCTTGCACCAAGACCCACGCATCGCTGCGTCAATGAATTGTGATAAGCATGTCGTAAAGATAATCCTAGAGGCGGCGGAAATGCTTGGGTACGCTTATGTCGAGCGCGGGGTAAAATACGACCCTATGGAACGCATCGCTGCTATTGACCGCTTTCCGTTTAAGCAGCATTACAACCACCCAATGTCAAAATGGGTTCGCACGTCTGAGTCTAATTTTATTTGGACGCTGAATCATCTTGTCGCCCTATTAGACGAATACGAATCAAGGTATAAAAAGAGGCACAAATATGCCTTTGTACCTGCTTGGATAGAACAAAACCGTATTACATTTATGTCTTTTGAAAAGACCGATTGGCCTAGATGTTTTGGCGATTATAAGAACATAATAGCTATTACTCCTTCTGCTATTGAAGATTATCGCGAATACTATCGTCTAGGTAAGCGTAGTTTCGCTCGCTGGAATTACAGCCAGCGGCCAGATTGGTTTTAACACAACATGGAAAAATTATTTTTAGAACCCGTAAGCTTAGAGGACGCGCCGTTAGAATCTCTTTATGAGCGTGTCTTCGATGTATCGGGCGACAGTCATAAATCTTGGGCTGGCGGGACTTTCACCCATCATATAATAGATTATTTGAACAAGTCCGGGGCGGAACTCATAACTAGTAATTGTGTATATGGCCACATACAAAAACACGAAAAAGAGGTCGCTAAACTCCTGTCCCCAATTTTTCCAAAAGGGACTCCCTCCAATTTTACCTTTCATTACAAATATAAAGGGAATCTTATAAGGGTAGGAAGCGACGATATTGTATTTGGCTCACTTGACCGCTTCGGCGTGACTGTTTGCGGACAAGATTTTAATGACGTTCAAAATATCTGCAATGAACTTTCTCAGTTTAAGAAAAAAGAAGACCCGGATGAAGACCCAACTCCTACTTTCGGTGTGATTTATACTGAAAATGGCAATGTTCAAATCAAAGACGTATCATTAGATATGAGCGTGTCACTAGATGTTGGTATGAATTACGGTGAGAGCTTCCTAAAGAAACACGAGGCTCTCTTAGAAAAGATTACCACTCGTTCTACTGGCCTTTATCTTTTGCATGGTATTCCCGGCTCTGGTAAGACTACGTATCTAAAATACTTGTCTCAGGTTTCGTCGAAAAAAGAAAATGGTAAAAAATTCATTTTCGTCCCAAATAATCAAATAGAATCGCTAACGAATCCCTCTATATTGCCAATTCTTTTGAGAAATAGTAACAGCGTGTTGATTCTCGAAGACGCAGAGCGGGCCATTATTTCTCGTGAAGAGGGCGGCGACTCTAGCATCGTTTCTACTCTACTTAATTTCAGCGACGGTATTCTAGGCTCGATGTTAAATGTTTCTCTTATCGTGACCTTTAATACAGCGAAGGACAGGATAGATTCTGCTCTTAAGCGCAAGGGTAGGTTGGTGTTTGAGCATTATTTTGACAAATTATCTGTCGCAGACTCCCTAAGACTCGCAAAGCATTTAAATAAAAAAGGCGCAATTACCGAACCTATGTCTCTAGCTGATATTTACAACCTAGAAGACGAAAACTACTCTGTCTCAGAGGCTCCCAAGCGCGTTATTGGATTCGGTCAATGAGAGTACGAATATACCGAAACTTAAATAAGAAGACCTTTTCTATTCTGAAAAAGACGAAAGGTGGGTGGCGGATACATGGTTATACAAATGACGCCCTGTTATATAACGTAAGGTTTGTCGTATATCAGAGAGGAAGGGAAAGAGTCCTTAAGCAAAGGAGAAAGAACGTCCACGCTTTCATTGAGGGAGAATATCTACCTGAAAGAGTATCTACCCCTATACCATCAATTTGTACGACGCCAGTATCATATAATCCATATTATGCTGGTTATTTTTATGATAAAACAGATAATTCGCCGGTGAATCACGCTACTTACGCAAGTCTTAAATACGGTGATTCTATATTTATTTCATCTTTTTAGTAATTTTTCTTGACAAGAGAGGCTCTTCATTATACTCTATGAAGATGAGCGCCGTTCTCAATAGAGATATTTTTAGGAACTCCGTTTTCTCAAGAGACGGCGGACGCTGTGTAATTTGCTCTCAACCAGCGGTTGACGCTCATCATATTATGGAAAGAAGACTCTTTCCAGATGGTGGATATTATTTGGATAACGGAGCCTCTCTCTGCGGGCCGCACCATATAGAAGCTGAAAAAACTGGCCTCTCTTGTGAGGAAATAAGAAGCGCATGTAATATCCAGAGAGTCATCCTTCCTCCCCACCTATATCCAGATTATAAGTATGACAAGTGGGGTAACATTATTTTACAGAATGGTTTACGAATAAGGGGCGAACTATTTAATGATGAAAGCGTCCAAAAAATACTGTCTGCCGGTGGGGTTTTGGACAAATTTTCTCCGTATGTTAAGTACCCAAGGACTTATCATCTTCCTTGGAGCGAGGGATTAACAGATGACGATAGGGTAGTCCCATCCATTAACCACTTCGCAAATAAAGATATTATTGTCACGGAAAAGATGGACGGCGAAAACACTACAATCTACAGGGGCTACATCCACGCCCGCTCGATAGACGCCGAATCCCATTGGACCCAAAGTTATGTCCGTCAACTACAAAGTCGTGTCGGTGCGGAAATCCCTGATGGCTGGCGAGTTTGTGGAGAGAATTTATATGCGAAGCATTCTATCGCTTACGGTGACTTAGAAGAGTTTTTTTTGATGTTCTCTATTTGGGACGATAAAAATATTTGTTTAAGTTGGGACGAAACGAGAGAGTGGGCAGAACTACTCGGGCTTAAAATGGTGCCCGAACTATATCGTGGGGAATGGGACGAGAAAATAATAAAAAGCTTGCATAAACCAAATAGAGACGGGCGCGAAAGCGAGGGATATGTTGTTCGCTTGTCTTGTTCTTTTAATTATTCGCAATTTCGTCATTCCGTAGCGAAATATGTAAGGAAAAACCACGTAGCGACGAGCCATCATTGGCGCTTCAACAAAATAGAGTTAAACAAAAAGCTGGACAAATAATACTCCATCGCATATCATCATTGAATGAGGACAATCTTAATCCCCGATACCCATCTGCAACATAGTAGAGCAGAAAGGATACTCTCGAAGGAGAAGCCTTATGATAAAGTTGTCTTCTTGGGGGACTATTTTGATGATTTCTATGACAATCCCGAATGGAACGCTGGGGCGGCGAAGTGGTTGAAAGAAAGCCTTTTAGACCCAAAGAGGATTCACCTTATCGGGAACCATGATTTAAATTATCATTGCGACAATAAGGACTTCAATGATTGGAGGAAAGCCTTCGCTTGTAGCGGCTTCACGATGGAAAAGTATAAGGCTATCCGCGAAATTCTTCCAGATAAGACGACTTGGGGGAAATTGAAATGGCATGTCATTGAGCAAGGATGGCTTATCACCCACGCCGGACTCGATACTCGTCATTGCAAGATGCCCGCGCCAAGCCTCAAAAAAATAGATAACTTTCTAAACACCGAAGCGATTCTAGCTGAGAGACAATTCATCAATGGAGCAAAGCACTGGTTTTTCGAAGCGGGAGCTTCGCGGAGAGGTTCTGCCGAAGTCGGGGGCATTGTCTGGTGCGACGCAAATAAGGAATTCCAGCCGATACCCAAAGTCAAACAGATTTTTGGTCATACTTATCAAAGGGGTGGTCCAAAATGGATAAAAGAATATGACGAATTCCCGAACGTCTGCCTCGACACCAATCTTTATGACTATGGAGTATTGGAAGATGGGCTACTCCAAATGAAGGATTACATGAATTTATGAACGCAATAATTATCGAAGCGCCGAATAGACCGCCGGAGATGGTCTGGAACGACTCAGTTTTTCTAGCTGGAGGCATTACAAATGTACGAGACTGGCAGAAAGACGCCTGCGACCTACTCTCAGAACATCGTATAAATATCTTTAATCCTAGACGCAAGGACTTTGATATCAATAATCCATTAGTGAACAAGGAGCAAATCACTTGGGAGCATAAATATTTAAGGTTCTGCGATACGATTCTGTTTTGGTTTTCGCACGAGACTTTGCAGCCAATTACTTTATTTGAGTTGGGTGGCGCGTTGGAGCGCAAACAGAATCTAATTATTGGTTGCGACCCGAATTATCCGAGGATTAATGATATTATTATCCAGTGCTCACTTCAAGGGTATAGGGGTTCTATATTTAATGATTTAGAAAGCATGGTAGATTTCTACACAATATGCTTGACTTGTCGAGACTAAAGAGGTAAGCTTAGTCATAAGATATGGATACCAACATAGTCGCAAAAATCAACAATACGCCGTATAAAGCATTTTTCGCCATCGCTGGCGGCGGTCAATCGTTTATTGGTGATTATTGTCGTATTTTCGGTGCGTCGAAAACTGTCGTCGGGTGCATTATTCCATACGATAAAACGGTATTCGAAAAATTTGTTGGCGGTTCGGTAGATAAATTCGCCAGTTCGGAGGCCGCGAGGAAACTCGCTACCGCTTCTTATAGAGAGTGCGTAAAAGCGGGAGTTGATAATCAATATGCAATTGGTATCGGCGCGGCTAGTTCGGTTGTCCAAGAGAACGAACGTCCAGACCGAGAGCATAAGATTTATGTGGCTGGTCACACAGAGAATAAAACTGTCGTCCTTAAAGCTATTCTAAAGCAGGGGAGAACTAGACTGGAGGAAGACTCTTTTGTTGCTGGAATGATTTTTCAAATGTTGGCACATCTAACTATAAAGACAACCCCATACGTATCAGTGAGGGGGAATGAGTCCCATAGTTTTGAAGCGGCCAGCGGCGGTATAGCTTCTCCGATTATTCTTGGGGAAAGCAGGGCTGTCTTTTCTGAAAAGCCGAGCGACCCGGATAATCTTCTCATCTACCCCGGTTCTTGGAATCCCATGCACACGGCTCATCGTTCGATTAAAAAAATGGTAGAAGACTTATCGGGTAAGCCGGTATATCTTGAGTTATCCATCGCTAACACAGACAAACCCTCATTGGATTTTATTGAGATAGGCAATCGTCTTGGTACGATTGGTAATTCGCGTTATATTCTAACGGACGCCCCGACATTCGTAGATAAAGTAAAGGCTATTAGTGACGTATATCCTTCTCTTTTGCAAACTTACATTGTTGGAGCGGACACTTGGAATAGGATTTGGAATGAAAAATATGGCTACAGCGTTGAGTTTTTGAAATCATTTTTTAGCTCGAATCGTGTCAATTTTATTGTTTTCGGGCGCGGCTCGCAACCACTTACTAAGGTAGGAGAAGAATTCCGCGTCTATTATCCAGAAGCGGAGGCATTTAATATGGATATCTCGTCCTCGGCTATCAGAAAGGCGTCACAAGCACATGAATAAAGAACAAATCACAGAATTCGTTAAGAAGAACATCCGCTACAAGGATTGGGAGTTTTACGTCGGAGATAAAAATGGGGCCGTCTATCTCCAAATTAAGTTCGACGCCCCGTGTCACTGCGACCCAAGCAAAATTGAAAGACAGCACTGCCGTAAGTGGCTTCTTTCCGAATGGATGACCCCAACGGAGATTGTCCAAACGGTATGGGCCGCTGTCGTTCGTGCTGAAATCCATGAAGCGGCTGAGACATTCATGTTCAAGGGAAAAGACATATTTAATACCCATATTGACGTAGAAGCTCTCGTCGAAGCTTGTTCCAATGGAGCTTACGAGCACCGAGGCGACGCAAAAGTTTAATTTTATGAAATATCCTACATCATTCCAAACAACCGACTGTGTTATCGTAAACAGGCGCGCTAAGAAAATCCTCCTTGGCCGCAAACCCAAGAAACTCAAGTGGTGTTTCATGGGAGGATTTGTTGACCCGAACGACCCGTCTTTGGAAGAAGCTTGCGCACGAGAAAAGCGCGAAGAGGCAGGAATTAGCCTAGAGACTACTAAGCCAGTTTATCTTTTCAGCTTCCGAGTAGATGACGAACGCTATCGTAAGGGAGAGGACAAGATTCTGACGGCAGTATTCCTACTCGAATATCTTTTCGGCTTTGCCGAGGCCGGGGATGATATTGGTGAGGTCGCATGGTTTGATATTGACGAATTCAAAAATGAATATAAAACAATTCTGAACAAAAAACATTGGCCGATTGCGGAAGGAATTATTTCGCGAGGAATCATCTAATTGTTCTTGACTTCATCTTTCCCGTCATATACATTTTATACCATGAACATCATTCTTAAGACCGACAGTTATAAAGCTAATCACTGGAACCAATATCCTCTTGATACGGAAGTAGTTTATTCTTATTGGGAGGCTCGTGACGGCGCTAAGTTCCCCAAAACTGCCGTAGTTGGTCTTCAACCGCTTATCCGTCGCCACCTTGTCGGTACGCGAATTACTGAGGATAATTTCAATCAAGCGCGATTTATTATTGCCTGTCATTTTGGGCAAATAGACGCCGAGCGCGCGAAGCCGTATATTCTGAACACCCACGTTCCGATTTACGTTTCGGTTCCGGTGTATGATGAAGCCCATAACGTTTGCGATACTATTCAGGTCGTCAACCCAAGTCTCCGCATTGATTGGGGGCGTTATTATACCGATACGAAACAGAAAGAGCATTTCAATGCCATCGGTTGGAAGCATATTCTCGACAAACACGATGGTAAGCTTCCCTTGCGAATTAAGGCCGCGCCCGAGGGACTTCCAATTCCCGTCTCGAATGTTCTTATGACTGTTGAGAATACAGATAAGGCTTGCTCGTGGCTTACGAATTCGACCGAGAGCCTATTGACGCACGTATGGCACCCCAGCACGGTCAACGCCCTGTCGCGCGAAGTCAAGATTATGATTTCGAAGTTCATGGGAGCGACGAGTGAAAATCCTTTTGTTGATTTTATGCTCCATGATTTTGGATATCGCGGCGTTTCGGGTGACGAGGCGGCGCGAATGGGTGGTATGGCTCATATCGTTAACTTCAAGGGAACTGATACGATGGTTGCTATGGAGTTCGCAATCAATTATTATGGCGCGACGATGGACGGTCTAGCCTATTCTGTCCCGGCGACTGAGCACAGCATTATGACCGCTCGCGGCGAAGATGGAGAGGAAGCCGTCGTTGACCAGCTACTTAACGAGTATCCTAATGGAATTCTAAGCGTTGTCGCAGATAGCTACGACATTTATAATTTCGTTGATACAATCGTCGGAGAGAAATTCAAAGAGCGCATCCTTAGCAGGGACGGAGTGTTCGTCATTCGCCCCGATTCGATTACTCCAACTCACCCAACTCCAGAGCAAGAAATGGTTTGGATTATGGAGAGTCTTTGGAAAAGCTTCGGCGGGATTACCAACAGCAAGGGTTATAAAGTCATCAACCCTAAAGTCCGCGTCCTGTGGGGAGACGGAATTGATTACGACGGAATCAAAAAGATTCTACTCGCGGTTCAGTCGGCTGGTTTCTCGATAGAGAATATCGCTACATTTGGCATGGGCGGCGGGCTTCTACAGAAAGTCAATCGTGATACCCAGCGGTTCGCTTTCAAGAGCAGCGCACAGTGCCGTAACGGGGTTTGGTATGATATCTTCAAGAATCCCAAAGACCCCTCGAAGAAGTCGAAGCGCGGGCGCTTGAAGCTTGTCCGTGATGACGGGACATTTATCACTGTTCCCGAGAGCGACCCTCGCCCTGACGTACTTGAGGTAGTATTCGAAAATGGATACGCGACCAAGACTTACACTTGGGAAGAGGTCCGCAAAAACGCAGAAATCCAACCCAATGAACTTATTTAATCTGCAAAGAGCGTTTGAACAGAAGCGCGCGAGAAAATATGATAGGGTTTATTTTGCAATTGATTTGCATGATACGGTGATTCCGGGGACTTATACCCGATACAATGAGAATCGGCGTATCTATCCAGATTGTCAAAGGTTCTTCCAATGGGCCAAGAATCGGAACGATATCGTTTTAATCCTTTGGACATCAAGCCATAGGGACTCCGTTGATGAAGTTCTGCACTGGCTTAGGCTTCACGGGATTGAGTTCGATTACATAAACGAAAACCCTATGGAGCCTAGCGGGGCGTTGTGTGATTTTTCGTCTAAGTTCTACTTTAGTGTTCTTTTAGATGACAAGGCCGGATTTGATGGGGAGAAAGATTGGACGAATATTATCAATGAATTGAAGAGAATAGGAGAATGGGACGATTGCGATAAACTCGCCCGCTCTACCAAACAATTTTTGGAAGCCAATCCAGATTTTCCGCCTAATGAAACCTAAAAGAATTTTTATTATCCGCCACGGACAGTCCGAAGGAAATATTGATAAAACTGTTTATAATCATACCCCTGACTATGCCGTACAACTAACGGAAGTTGGCCGCGCGCAGGCTATTGAAGCGGGAAAAAAGATTAAGTCTATCACTAAAGACGAGAGGGTTGGGTTTTATATTTCTCCTTATTATCGTACTCGTCAAACCTATCAGGGGCTAACCGCTTCCCTTAAACCGGATTTTACTAAGGAAGACCCGCGCCTGCGTGAGCATGAGTGGGCAGCAAAACTTATTGGAGACAGTAAATCTCAAGAGGAAAGTTCTGCTGACCATTTCGGCGTCTTTTATTATCGCTTCAATCATGGTGAGTCCGGCGCGGATGTCTATGATAGACTCTCAACGTTCCTTGAGACGCTACATCGGGATTTCAAAAAGAAAGACTATCCCGAGAACATCGTAATCGTTGGTCATGGAATGACGAATAGGATTTTCCTTATGCGATGGTTTCATTGGACTGTCGAGGAATTCGAGCTTATATCTAATCCAAAAAACTGCGAATTTTATACCCTTGAGCTTGGCGACGATAATAAATATAAATTAAAAGAAAAGCCCCGCCAGTATCCTTCCCGTCGTCGAGGCTTCTAATTTACTTGACATTATCGCTCTATTGATTTAGGATTGTGTCATGCAAGGTATAGTTTGTAACGAAATCCCAGCCGTAGGTACTGCCTATAATAAAGACAACTGGAAGCTGTATATGGTTCATACAGATACTCAAATACGAGGTTTTTTCTGTAAGTACCGTTGGTTAAGTAATTTTTGGCCTTCCCCCGTTTGGTTCGAGGGCATGTTGTACCCATCGGTTGAGAACGCTTACCAAGCTGCGAAGATTATCCCAGAATATAGAGGGATTCTGACTACCTGCAAGCCCAACGAGTCCAAGAAGCTTTGGAAGTCCCTTCCTAAGATAAGCGAATCGCGGGAAGAGTGGGATGCTAGAAAATTCGACGTTATGAGTGGTCTTGTATTCCAAAAATTTTTAGTCCACACCCATTTGAGGCGCATCTTGTTAGAAACTGGTACAGCTAACCTTGTCGAAGCAAACCATTGGGGCGATACGTATTGGGGATATGATGTCAATCGTAAGGCCGGGGAGAATAACTTGGGTAAAATTCTTATGAATGTAAGAAAATACCATCAATCATAAAATGATAGAATACCCTTCAATCCAAAATAGCTCGAAGGCTCCGAGGGAAAACTGCGTCGCTTTCGTCAAGTTCGACGGCTCAAATTTTCGTGCCAAGTGGACTAATAAGCGTGGGTTTTGTCTCTATGGAACACGCACCCAATTGATAGAGGAAACGACCCCAATGTGGGGAGATATGGTCAAGGTATTCAAGGCGACTTTAGAAGAGAAGCTCCATCAAGTCTTTAAAAAAGAATTCCCGAACGAAAGAGAGATTATTGTTTTCGGTGAATATTTCGGAGAAAATTCATTTGCTGGTCGTCACGTAGGAGAGGAACACTCTATTGTGCCGTTCGATATTATGGTCGGCCACAAAAATCGTGCATTCCTTAAGCCTATCGAGTTTATTAAGCTAATGGATATAAACGATATAGACCGCCCGCCCATAGTCTATACAGGAAATCTTAACGACGAATTTATTGCTGACGTTCGCGCTAATATTTTCTCGCTGAAAGAGGGGGTAATTTGCAAAGGGACAACAACTAATGGGGCTTATCGTGGCAAGGTTTGGATGTGTAAAATCAAAACTCAATCTTATTTAGACTCAATCATTGCTAAATATGGAGAGGCAGGACTTAATCTTTATGGCGAATAATCTAAAAATATTCTCTGGCGGCGCGAATAAAAAACTAGCTGCAACAATTGCTTCTGAATTAGGGCTACCACTCGGGGAAATCTATTTACATCAATTCCCTAGCGGAGAGTCATACTGTCAATTCAAGGAAAACATACGTGGCGATGACGTTTTTCTCGTTCAGTCCATTACAAAGCCAGCGAACGAGTCTTTGATGGAACTGCTTGTTATGACAGATGCCGCCCGCAGAGCTTCCGCTGGTAGAATCACGGCGGTTGTTCCCTACATGGGATATTCTCGCCAAGACCGTAAAGACAAAAGCCGCGTTCCCATTTCGGCCAAGTTAGTTTTAGACTTATTCAAAGCCGCTGGGGTCAATCGGGTCATTACGATGGACTTACATACCCCACAAATTGCTGGCTTTACGAATCTTCCATTCGACCATTTATATTTTGAGCCGATTCTTTCCTCAGTTATTGAGGCGCAATATACGTTTAAGATACGTTCTAACGAGCTTGTCGTCGTCGCTCCTGACGTTGGAGCCGTGAAGCGTGCTGAACAATATGCCAATAGGCTATTTTCTGATTTTGCATTTTTATCTAAAAAAAGAAAGAGCGACACAGAGGTAGCTCTGCAAAATTTCGTTGGAGATGTTAAGGGTAAAATAGCCTTAATTATTGATGATGTGACTGAATCATTCGGTACGCTCGCCCAAGCGGCGGAAAAGTGTAAAGACGAGGGAGCACAATATGTAATTGTGGCCATCTCCCATTCGAGTTTAACGCCCGTTGGATTCTCTCGTCTGAAAGAGTCCCTCGACAACAAAACGGTTGATATGTTCTTAGCGTCTGACAGTATTGATAATGGTTTCGATTTGAGTGGTTTGCCTGCTTGTCAGGAAATTAGCGTCGGGCGCTTATTCGGAGAGGCCATCAAATGTGTTCACGAGCATAAAAGTGTGTCGAGCTTATTTTGAATAAATTTGTTTTCGGAGATATCTAACATCAATACTTGACAAAGGCTCCCCTTTGTCATAGTCTAAACAAAACTTCGTATAGTAAATATACGATAGCGAAAAATATGAAGACAAACCGTAAATCCAAAGTTGTTGCGCGTGTCGCGCCCCGCACCGCTGGCGGTGCAGTAGCATCATCCGTATCCAAAGTCAAGGCTCTTGAACGCTCCGTTCTCGCCTGTATGCTTTGGGAAGGGTCGTTCTATGAATCAGGAGAAGATATCTCGAAGCGCATTGGTGCTCTTGTAAAAGACGTACCAGCCGCCAAGGTATCTGAAATAGCCGTTCGCGCCCGAAACGAGCAAAAGCTGCGCCATGTGCCGCTTCTTCTCGCTCGCGAAATGGCACGAATACCTTCTCACAATGAGTATGTTGCTGATACATTGGACGCGGTTATACAGCGTGCTGATGAACTTTCCGAATTCGTCTCGTTGTATTGGAAGGACGGCAAGCAGCCTTTAACCAACCAAGTTAAGAAAGGCTTGGCTCGCGCTTTCCCTCGTTTCGACGAATACCAACTCGCAAAGTACGCTAAGGGCGAAGTGTCTCTTCGAGACGTATTGCGTCTTGTCCATCCTAAGCCGAAGAATCGTGCTCAGGCCGAGCTATGGGGACGACTGGCTAAGAAAACCTTGGCTACTCCAGAGACTTGGGAAGTCACACTCTCGGGCGCTAAGGAGTCTGGTCAAACTAAGAAGGAAGCTTGGGAATCAATGTTGGCTCAGAAGGGCAAACTCGGCGCTATGGCTCTTATAAAGAACCTACGCAACATGATAGAGGCTGGCGTCTCTGACGAGAAAATTCGTCGCGCCCTGCTTACATGTAATGCCGAAAGGGTTTTGCCTTTCCGTTTCATCACTGCTGCTAAGTATGCTCCGAAGTTCGAGCCGGAACTTGAACAGCTTATGTTCCGATGCCTTGAGAATCGAGAAAAATTGTCCGGTAAAACGGTACTTATTGTTGACGTTTCCGGCAGTATGACCGCGCGCTTAAGTGCAAAGTCTGAAAATTCTCGACTAGACACTGCGGCGGCACTTGCGATGTTGGTGCGAGAATTGTCGGAAGAAATCGTTGTTTATGCTACTGCTGGTTCAGATATGTCTAGGGTGCATAAGACATCGCTCATCCCGGCTCGCAGGGGGTTCGCTCTTAAGGAGCAGATAAATGAGGCTCTTAACAGGCTCGGTCACGGCGGTATTTTCTTGAAGCAGGTTATGGATTACGTTTCCGAAAGGGAAAGTAACGTATCCCGTGTCATTTGTATCTCCGATAGTCAGGACTGTGATGTTATTAACAAGCCCGACTCCGCAAAGGCGTTCGGCAAGAACAATTATCTTTTGGATATCTCTTGCGAAAAGAATGGTATAGCCTACAACAAGTTCACGGTTATCAATGGTTTCAGCGAGGCCGCTCTGGATTATATCCAAGCCTTCGAAAAGCTATCGTAATCCGTTTCTAATATCACGGGGAGGGTTGATTTTAATCGGCCCTCCCCTTTTTCTATTATAGTTATGGGTAAAACGTATTACATTGATACTGCCCCGCCAGTATTGCAATGTTGTCAAAATTCTCATCCCAATCTATTTTTTAATACAAATTGGGAGCCTGCCGTAACCCACACGAACGACGTTCTCCAGTTAAGGTGCGGGCTAGAGTATTCTCCGCAATCCTCGTTCAAGATATTCAAGCACACGAATAAATATAAACAACCGGATGGCTCTATATTTTACATGCAGATGCACATGCCGCATTTATATTCTTTTGACCACTTGGGTTGGGGAGTTACGCATAGCAAGATGTTTGATACTTCTTGGGAATCAGAAGATTACTTTACTGCTCGCGATTCTTGTGAGGATATCCGTAAAACTTGGATGGAATATGGCTTTAGCAAATTGAGCCAGCCGCCCATCGGAGATATACCCTTTGAGAATTATCTTCTTTTTACTTTACAGATGCCAGAGGACACCGTACTGGAAGATTTCAGTCCGGTGCCAATGATACAAATACTGTGTTGGCTAGAGTCTTGGTCTAGGGACAACAAAACCCTCATTATAGTGAAACCCCACCCCGGCACTGCTCAAGAGTTTCCAGAATTATTAGACCTTTTTCGGAGAATTGCGTCTCGTCACGAATATTTTGTATTTAGTGAAGCGAATATCCATTCGTTGATTAATAAATCTCGTGCTTTAATAACTATCAATAGCGGCACTGGTTTCGAGGCGCTTATACACGGGAAGCCAGTTATCACAATCGGTCGCTGTGATTATGAATCTATGACTTTGAAGGTCAAACCCTTTACGATGGAGTCTTCGGACGTTGAGAAGTTCATCGTAGAACATCCTCATAGAGATGACCAAATTAAATTTGCTTATCATTACATATTTAAGCGTAATTATTGGCTTGGGCAAGATGGCTCTGCCCCCATTCGACTGGCGAGATATCTGGAGGAAAAAGTTGATGCTTTCTATCAAAATTTTGTTGACAAGGCCACTGGTGCGTTATAGAATGTTCGCATGGCTAGGCAATACCTAATCAAAAAGCGCAAGAATAAAGCTTTATCTGGAGAACGTCTTGTGCGCGCGTTCTATAATTTCTACGTCTTGAACGAGTTGTATTTTAATTTAGCGGGCGGTCTTGAAGAATATGGATACGCTCGCTCTATTTTTATTTCTGGCAGAGCAGAAGAAAAAATTAAAGAGACTGCTCTAAGAGATATTCCCGCATTTTATTTAGCCGTTGTTGATGCACTAGAGCGCAGTGTGCGCTCCGAAATTCGATACGGTCTTAAATGGAAAAAGGACGAAAACTTAAAAAAAGCCATATTAAAAGCCGGACTTTCTTTAAAAGCATTCAAGTCTTACCGGCGACACAACATCCCCCTCGATGTAGCGAAGTTCCTTTTTTCTCAAGAATATCTATACGAGTCTGGTTATGGCGGCTTGCTTTGGGCCAAGGCTACAGAAGCTTTGATAGAGGCGAAAAAGGCCAGAACTTATAGCGAAATGGTCTATCATACTGATAGAATCCTTGACATGCAGCATAATAATGGCTTTCTTTTGGACAAAACCGAGTTCGAGGTTCTCACTCATTGCCCGGATGAAGATGAAGATGATTGGAATAATCACCTAGACATCCGCGCCGCTGTGCGAAGCATAAAAGATTTTGAGAAGCATGTCTCTTTTTATGTTAGAAAGCTTCTCATTCCCCAATATCATAAATTGAAATGAAAAAAGTAACAATAACACTAATAGTCCCCACTGGAATTTCTACTAATAAAATCAAGCGAGCAGTAGAATCCTTTGACTCAGACCCGACAATAACTGTTGAAGAGCGCGAAGAGCATTGTCTTATTTATTACCCAAGCAACCCGCTTGATATTAGACAGGTAGTTGTTTCTTTCTGTCGGCCTGTCAGCAAAGATGCTGTTGAAGATATCGCTGAGTATTGGGGAAGCCTCCCATACGTTGGTGAATTTTCGGGAGTTGATTTCATGGATGGGAAAGCTTATATTAATGTAGATGTGAGCAAAACTCGGTCGCACAATGTCTCTCAGCGATGTATTTTAGAATTGCTTTTTAATTTTCTCGAAGAAGGAACGCCTATGAGGAAAGACGGGACTCGCGCGGTAGATGGCTTTGGGTCAGAAACCGTCATGTATATCAAGGGGTTAACGGAGAATGAACTTTTCTCTTGACAGATTTTTCCCCATCGTGTAGAGTTTGTATCACGTTGGTTGAATAAACTGAAAAATAATCCGTCTATATTACGAAATACAGTGTAATAGGGTATGATGAACGGTCAGTATAAACAACCTAGTGAAAATATTAGAGAGGCCCACTCTTTGCGTATGGTATCAACCATAGCGAATAAGGGGTTTGGCTCTAATGGGTAGTTTTAGTGAATTTTTATTCACCCGCTACCCGAAGGTAGCGGGTTTTTTGTTAGTTTGGTTCTGCGAAAAAAGTTGAAGAAAGTAGTTGACAAAGCAGAACGGCGGTGATAAAGTGATTTTACAATTTAGATGCTTTAGAAAGTTTGTGCTGTAACAAACAATCAACTGGTGAAATACAGGTTGGATTCCGAAAGGTTTGCAAAATGTATGTTCTTTTTTTTAACACGGGAGCGGGTCAAGTGGCTCGCTCCCTTTCGCGGGTATGATGTAATAGTTAGCCTGAAAACTTGCCAAGTTTTATGTGCCGGTGCGATTCCGGCTACCCGCTCCATTTTTAGATACGAAGACGGACTAGTTTTATCTAGTTGAAACCGGAGAATCGAATCCGGGCGACGGCTTCATTTAATGATATAAATTAAATTAAATTGTCAGTAAAAAAGTAGTTTGGCGGCTTGACGCCATTAGATAATGCACCGCAAGGTGCCGAAAGCGAGGGTGCTCACTTGCCCCGCGCCGCAGCGATGCGGCCACTCAAGCAAACCCAACCTTGTGAGCTTACGGCAACGTGAGCTATACATGAAGCTGGATAGTGATGCACAGAGCCAATCGGTGAGTGCAGGGATAGCACCCAATCATTATCGGTTCGAAACCAACAGTGTGTGTTCAAGGTTAAGGGTAGTTAACTCGTTCAAGACTTGCAATCGAGGGCGTGTTAGCAGACAATTGGTGAATGCGATAGTGCAAATTTTCGCAGGAACCGAAAAGTCCGTTTAGTAGTCCGCAAGACAAAAGACAGTCAGCGTGTCGCATATCGTAGCTCAAAAGGTTACGGAACGACAGAAGGCGCACGTTGACGTGAGTTCGCAAATTGACTAATAGCAAGTCAGTTCCCTTTTAAGGAACCTATCTTGGTGCAATCCCAAGTTTGTATAAACGCAAAGACGCCTTCTATGTTTGGTGAAAGCGACTTAATCCTTCTGCCGCAAGGTAATGAAGGCCATATTCAACTCGCAAGGTTGTCTGTGGTTGGTTAACTATCCGCACGGAAGGCTTCGCAGCCTTTGGAGTCCGCAAGACTCACGGTAAGATAGCACTGAGTAGTCAAACATGTACGCGCTAAAGCAGGCGCGCTACAAAAGTGCAGTCGTGACAACTAGAAAACGATGTTTTCTGGATAGGCTGGGAAAGTGGGCCGCAAGCCCGCCATAATCTAGCTAAAGGTTGTCGAGAGAAGCCGTAGTCTCAGGCTAATCAAACTCTAAAAACGGACTAAACAGACGCGAGCAATCGCGGAACTTGATTGAAATCTTAGTCTTTTTTAGAGTCTTCATAGGAAGTCCGCAAGGGCGGTGCAGAGTCTCCAAAACTCAGCTTGGTCGGCGCGATACCGACACTTCCTGCCATTTCTCTGGTGTAGAATTCAGATACTTCGAGTCAAATGAAAAAACTGAGTTCGCTTTTCCCGAGAATTTTTATGGTCGGTATCCCTAATGCGAGTCTGTAAAACTCGTCCTTGTCCAAAATTAGGAAGTTTAAGGTTCGGTGGAGCGTTACCACTACTGACCACCATAGAAGTTTATTTGGGGTCATAGTTCTAATAGTAAAACACCGCACTTGCAATGCGGATTCCTCGGAGCGTTACCGAGTGGCTCCACCATTTTCAATCAAGCTCAACAACTCGTTAAAACGAGTCCCTGAAAGTACCACGAGATAGCATGGTGTCGTGTGGTGTAAAACTAACTCAGCCCATGATTGGCCTGATTGATACGGCGGGATGGGTGAGTCCTTAAACCAACGACCTGCAAAGTCGTTTCTCCTTGGTGAAAATCCAAGTCCCGCCTCCAATTTTTTATGAATACAAAACTATAGAATTGCCGAGAAGTGATTTTTCACTTCAATAAGGCAAGTTTAACGGATACTTCAATTCCGTCGTGGGTCGTGAAAACCAAGGGCGAGACATTCTACGTCAAGCACGTAAATGGCAGCGCGCCTTGGAGCACGAAAGAAACGCCAGACAATCCGCACACCAAAGGCTCTATTAAGTTTAAGAGCGTGGATTTAATTATTGAAAACGAGGAAGCCAGTATTTTACCAGCCTAGAAAGGGGGTGATATTGGATGAACTAGAATTAGTAATTAATTTTTAGTCTAGCCGAGAGGCTAGACACTTTGCGCGGGTAGTTCAGTTGGTCAGAACGAAAGACTCTAAATCTTTGCGTCGTGGGTTCGAGTCCCACCCCGCGCGCCAATTCCAAACACCGCTGGTATGCGGTGTCGCCAGACGCTAGACAGAGTTAGCGTTGTGTGCCCGTTCACGAAATGACGGGAATGGTCGTATATGCAAGCAGCAAAGCACGGCGTCTGTAAAACGTCACCCTTCGGGGTTCGTGGGTGCAAGTCCCTCTGCGACCACCAATTTCTTGTTAGTCCGCGCAAAAGGGACTTCCAGCGAGGAAAGCTGAATCCAACGAGAAAATTCGGAAGTCAGGTCAGATATTAGCTTTGCTGCACTAGTCTTGAAAACTAGACCGTCGAGAGGCGGTGGGGGTGCAATTCCCTCGGCTTCCGCCATATAGACGAACGAGTTAGATATGCTTCTGTCGCGACGGATTCATAGAACAATCGTGAAATCCTCTAGTAGTCCGTTTTGGGCCTTGTGGCAACAAAGGTGTTGCACTTGCCTTGCAAGCAAGTTAATTTAGGGAGCGTTACCCTCATGTGTCCACCATAGTTCAGAGAAGTTTGCTACTGTGTAACTCTTGAAAAAAAACGAGTAGCTTTGTGGGTGTAGATAACCCTCTAGTGGACTGAGAATGGTCTATGATTTTTAACCTACAAGTTTTTAACATAAAAACTGGAGTCCAAAATTCCCGTCGAGGCGTCATAGTGACAACCGCGTGACTGTTAATCACGATTAGCTTGGAGCGTTGCCAAGGGCGGGAGCCAAATTTATACTTTAGAAGACAAAAGCCCAAGTTTTGCAGCACGCTTTCTTATCGCTGTGTAAGACATCCCAATTTCTTGCGAAATTTTAAGCATACTTTTGGTTTTCATTTCGTGTTCAAGATTGATTTTCGACCAATCGAATGTTCCACGTAATTTAATTGCGCATTGGTAACTACAGGTTTTTTGTTGTTTTGGTTTCTCTTTCCCACAAATTAAACAAGGGGAAAGCATTTCTGTTTCGGGTTTGTAATCAACGAAAGATTCATCAAAAATCGCATAGATAGACGGCAGTTGCCTGATACAAGCGTGAATTTCTCTATGGCAGTTTGAGCAGACGAGAATACATTTTCTTAGTTCTTCTACGATTTTAGTCCATTTTTTAGGATTAGACATGACGCTACCAAAAGAAAATTCCTTTTCATTTGGGTCTATATGATGTAGTTCAAGGGCTTGGTAACAAGTTGCATAGCCGCAGCATTGACATTTTTTACCCATAGCCGAGATAATTCTTAGTTTTGTATTTTTGCGCCAGTCTTTAACGTGTTGTGAACGAGAAATTCCATTTAACATATAATGTTAATTACACGTTTTTGGTGCGATGTGAAGTTTTAATTCCTAGCTACGCTAATTGGTAAGCGACAATGCTGTTAACATTGTGTAACCCGTGCAAACGGTATGAACGTTCAAGTCGTTCGCTAGGAGCCATTTACTCAGCAGCAGGATTAACACGGTGCAATTCCGTGGCTGAGTATCATGCGGTTTGATGTAATAGTAGCATACGAGCCTTTGAAACTCAGAGAACGGGAGCGTAACCTGTAACCGCAGCCAATGTTAATCAATTTGTCTCTGTATCGGCTTCGTTTCCTAAACGAAATACCGTAGATAGAATTAGGTAGGTGCAAGTCCTTCCAGAGACACCAGAATGGGCGATTGGTGAAATTATTATCACACTAGTCTTCGAAACTTGAGTTCCCGGTGGGAGTCCGGGGTTGCCTACCAGTTCGTTTATCTATTCGTAAAATAGATTGGTGGAGGCTAGTCGGGAAACCGGCATAGCCCCGGCGAATTAGTAGCGGACTTTCTCCCCGCCAAACGATTCGCCTTTCTAATGCCGCGCAAACATAGACAGCGATGTGATAGTTTCGTAAACTATAAAGCAGAGCGCAAATCTCTGGCGTGGCTCCAAATTTGTTTAGTGTATATTAACCAGTTCAGGTAACTGAGAATATATGTAAAAGTCAAACATAGACTTGAATCGTAATAATGCGATGGGCGACCATAGAAACGTGAGTCATCATAAAGGATGAACAAGCGACCAAGTATTAAATTGATGCAATATCATAAAAGGTAAGAGAAGTAGATTGTTTTGTAGCACGGAAGGCACCCGCACATCGCATTTGAGCCTTTAGGAGTCGCAATAGCGGCAACAAATTTTTAATGGTGGTTATCCTCTATGTAGTAAGAGCGGAGCCTGTGAAGTTCCCAAAACGAGTGCAAGTCTCGTTAGCCACCCCATTTTCAGTAGTGTAGATTACGGATTCATCGCGTTATGTAAATGCAAAAAAACTCCGTCATCGCTTATTCTCTGAATTATTTATGGCCCCTTAGACCAAAAGAAGAGTCATCAGACTTAAAATCTGCGTAGTGTCGGTGCAAGACCGACAGGGGCTACCATTTGAGCGAATCTTCTTTTCTAGGAAGTAGGCTAGTTCAAAAAATCTAACTAACTAGGCTCTGGCTTGGTGGACATGAACTTGGGCCGACTGGCGAAAACATGTAAGTAACCGGGAAGCTTTTAAAGAAGTTAACGAGTTCCTCTGTAGAGAGTATTACGCATCAAGTGGTTAGTCGTTCGTAACGAAAGTTGTGAGTACCAAGAACGTAAAATTTCGTGAACTCTCAGAATTGGCATGTGGCGTAACAGAAGCCGCGTTGGTCTTAGGAACCAATGGAGAAATCCGTGCAGGTGCAAGTCCTGTCATGCCAACCATTTATGTCCGACAAAGAAAAACAAGATGCAGAAATTCGCCGTCGCGAAGAGGAAAACAAGCGTCGCCGCGAAGAAGCCGAAGAAGAGTCCCGTCGTATTATTGACGCTGGCACTCAAGCGGCGCTGATATGTTGTATGATGGATTAGTGTTTTGGGATATTGTTGAATGAGTTATCATCGCGTCCTGTCACGACGTAGTAACGAGTGCGAGTCTCGTATATCCCGCCAAATTGCGGAAACAGCGTGTATGTAAATGTGGGGGATTCGTCTATGAGTTTAGGATAGGAGCCTTTCAAGTTCTTGAAGCGAGTGCGAGTCTCGCATCCCCTGCCAGTTATCGGAGCGAAGTGTTACAGTAGCACGCGCCGTTTGGGGCGGTGTAGCGTGGGTGCGACTCCCGCCGTTCCGACCAATGTTTCCAAGACGTAGAGTAACCCTATTTGTTACGGTAGGTTGCATGATACTTGCAACAGTTAGGGCTAGTGTAGCTTCGGTCTTATGATTGCTGAGATTATATCAAGGGATTTTAAGAAAACGTCTATAGCGGCTGGAAACTATCATTTATGTCCACGACCAGTAAGTAGTCGTCTGCCCTGACTTTCAATCAGGTGATAAGCGGGTGCGAGTCCCGCCGTGGATGCCAATATTTAGATGGGGGCTTGGTAGCTGGTGCTCCACATGCCGCTTTTTATAAAAGAGGCTGTTAATAAGGGGTTCGATTCCCCGGTAACTCCACTAATTTCCGCGCGGTAGTTGGCGTAGGTAAGGCGTCGTAAGCCGGAAGTATCGCAAGTAATCAACTCTCTGAGGAAAGAGACAAAGACAGGTGAAAATCCTGTACGCGCGACCAATTTCAATAGCGACAAGATGTAAAGTGCATGGGGGGACTTATAATCCCTATAATCCCTAGATTGGGGTACTGGACGGTGCAATTCCGTATGTCGCTACCAATAAAGGTTTTTACTAAGGAGTTTGACGTTACCAAAACTTCTCAGCGCGGGCGAGTAGTTCAGCAGTTAGAATAACTCCTTTACACGGAGAAGGTCGCGGGTGCGAATCCTGCCTTGCCCACCATTTATGTATCCTCAAGTTAATGCCGGGTTGGTTTTCTTTTCTGGATTTATTTGTGCGGTCTTACTTTTCGCCGCCATTATAATCAGAGGAATGATAGACAACAACGATGACGACGATAACCATACCGGAACGGCTTAAATGAAAAAATTAATAAGAAAGATTCAAAGCAGCCTTACGCCAGACCTTCTAAGTAAAGACTGGAAAAATCAATCCTCTCCATTGGAAGGACATTGTTATGTCGCGGCGGAGGCGCTATGGCATTTGCTGGGCAAAGAAAACTGGAAACCAATGCGCGCCCCATATCTTAGAAAAGGTAAAAAAGCGACTCATTGGTGGCTTGTAAATAGAAAATCTGGCAAAATAGCCGACCCGACAAAGGAGCAGTTTCTTCCAGACAATCCTCCGTATCACTTAGGCAAAGGTAATGGATTCTTAACTAAGAACCCATCGAGAAGAGCTAAAGTAGTAATAGATAGAGTGCTCCGCGACTTTGGTAGCAGATAAAATAGAGCACACAAATTTCAAGTTTGACATTTAAAAAAAGTTTTTGCGTCAATTAGTCCAGAGTGTATTTCTCCGTGACAATTAGCGCAAACAAGGATACACTTTTTTGCTTCCTCTATACTTTTTTCAATCCCGTAGTCTTTTACGCCGCTGGATAGAATAAAAGATTTTTCAGAAGGATTTACGTGGTGAAAATGAAGGTTTCTGGGGCATTTGTCGTATCCACAAATACAACATTTTCCGCCGAAAAGATTAAGAAGCTTTTGTTTCTTTTTAGCTCGAAAGTTTTTGACATGGACGTAATTTCCAATTCTTTTAATTTTACCATCTATTTTAATTTGTTTGCTAAGTGCCATGTATATGATTACACCTAATGATTAGCGTAAAGAAATAGTCCTATAATTTAATGTAGAATATTCGGTTGATGTCCGAATTGTCTCAGTGCGAGTCTGAGTGGGACTACCATTGCTCAATAACGTAAGAGTAGCGTCGCCGTCTCTGAAACGGTATGTCTAGGTGCAAGTCCTAGTTGAGCAACCAATGGCAACGACTGGACTTTGAATCTGTCGGCTCGGAGAGGACGAGTCTTTCCTATCATTCGGCGCGTTAGACCGCGCTGTTTGAGTCCGAGTGCCCCACTTTTGAAGTGTAATTACAAGCATGTATATTACTGGAGAATTAATAGATTTTAGCAGCCGCCTCCACCAGCTACCAACTGGTATGAGTGATTTAGCTTCCTTTTCTAAGGAAGGGAAGTCTTATAGCGCCCTCACTGAGCTAAACGAGCGGGAAAAATGGAATTTAGAATACTCTCGCAAAGTCGAGTCATTCACTCTAACGGGTATGTATATTGAGGGTGTTCCGTTTAGTTAATTTTTGTCCTTATGGTGAAATTAGATATCATCTGAGTCCGCGAAACTCAAGTTCCAGATGCGACTTCTGGTAGGGACACCATTGATTGTAATCTGACTGTAGCCTAAAAGTGAGGCGCGTGCTTCGGGAGCACGAGCAAGCAGGCGCGATACCTGTCAGTCAGACCATCTTTTATGCTCGCACTTACAATTACATTGGGCTGGTGGATTATTCCAGCCGTCATTACTTTGGTTTGTATTTTTTTCATCATCCCCGCATTCTTTGGAAAGATAGAGGGAAGTGATTATTTTGGTTTTGGAGCTATGTTCTCAGTTATCGAGGGCTTGCTTTGGTGCCTGCCAATTGGTTTTGTGTGGGCAGTCTATTTTGCCGTAATGTATTTCATTAAGTGATAAAAACGGCTATGCAGTAGTGGTGTTTAACAGTTCAGCATGTCAGTCTTCCAAACTGATGGTGGGGATGCAACTTCCCCCTACTGCTCCAATCAAAAATACTTCGTATTAAGTTCCTAATTTCTAATACGAAGTGTAATAATAGGCATGACTAAAGAATGTCCGGCCTGCTCTAAGGTCTTAGATATAAACGTATTTAATACTCAAAAAACCTATTGTAAACCTTGTCACAACTTGAAAAGCAAGATGTGGCGAAAAACAAATAAAGAAAAAGCGGAAGAATCAAGAAATAAATACCTCTTGAAAAGACAGCAAAATAGCAATATGCGCTGCGGTAAGTGTAAAAAAACTTTACCAGTTTCAGAATTTTCTTTCAAAAACAAAACTCTTGGTATTAGAGCTAGTTCTTGCGTAACCTGCCAAAACATAGCGTCCAAACGGCACTACCAACTCAATCGCGAGAAGTATATTTCAAAATCTCTAGCTAAAAGAAAAGAGCTATCGGGCTGGTTTTATTCAGTCATCTTAGATAAGTATAAAAATGGTTGTATAACCTGTGGAGAACGAAACCCAATAAAACTATCTTGTCACCACAGAAATCCTAAAGAAAAACTTTTCGATTTAAGTAGTTCATTTCACAGAAAGGGCAAAAAACAAATTTTATTAGAATTAGATAAATGCGATGTGGTGTGTATGAATTGTCATGCTGAAATTACGGCAAAAGAACAAAATTTCGGCCTTGTCCAGTTTATTAACAATCCGCCTTAAAATATCTTTTTTCGCTTTTTCTCCTTATTTAATTCCGAGGCTAGTATTTATATGCAAGTAAAACACTCACCATCCGGTAGTGAGAGTAGTCAGCGCAAATCTGACGCCGAGGGCCAATTTGAGGAAATCTTAGAGTGTTGTGATTGTTGTAAAGTTTTCCTTGACATTATGCAGGCTCGTGTTACTATAGGAAATAGCATAGCTTGTGATGAATGTATAAAATTGATTGCCGAAACCGTCAGCACGGATTTGACTTTTGTAAAGTCGAAGTAGTCGGGGCAGCACCGACTTTCGGCTCCATATTTTCTCAAGTTGCGTATTCTAGTGTAATATATTTATATGATAAAAGCGCAAACTAAGGAAAAAGGTGATACTGGTTTAATACAAGTGATTGCAGATTTAGACTCTAAAGGGATTAAAGTCGCTCTACCGATTTCTGAACACCTTCCATTCGATATAATTGCTATCAGTCCAGAGGGGAAATTAGCAAGAATTTCAATAAAATATGTTGGAATGGTAAATGGTTCACTAGTTATTCCAGTTAGAAGTGTATCAACGAATACAAAAGGATGGAAAGCCAAAACAATCAATTTCGACGATATAGACGCAATGGCAGTTTTTTGTCCAGAAAACAAAACCTGTTATTATCTAAAAAAAGATTTTATTAAAGATTTTAAGTCTGGATTTTATTTGCGTGTCGAGCAGGCTAAACGTAAAGGAGAGTTCAACATGGCGTCTAATTATCTTGAACCGAACATCTTTTAATTTTGCGACTCAGAAAAGTCTCTGGTTACGGGACGCGGCTCCAATTTATGGGGATATAGTCTAAGAGTAAGACGATACAATGGCATTGTATAGTTCAGGGTGCGAGTCCCTGTTTCTCCACCAGCGGGGTGCCCGAGTGGGCCGCTCTGTCTCATAAGCACGGGTGATTCGGCTGCGATGCTGACTCCGCAACCATTAAAACTTGAAGTGACAAGTGGAAGGGTAGTTACGTAACTCCCACAAATTTATGGCTCCTTAGCTTAAACGTCAAAAGCTCTCGCCTTTTAAGCGAAGTGATGCGGGCTGTCAATCCGTGGGGGCCACCAAGTTTCGGTTCACTAATCCGACAGTTGCGTGTAATATAGTTATATGCGACATAGTAAACAAAAAGGTAATCTTGGTTTTTCCTCCGTTCTTAAAGAGCTTCATAAATTAGGAGTGAATGTTTTTTCTGAAATTGGAGATTTATCTAAGATTGATTTAATCGTAGAAGCGAATAGTAAATTAGTGAAAATCCAAGTAAAATACGCAAACGACAAAAATGGAGTTGCATCTCTTTCATTGCGAAAAGCTGGGCCGAACGGATACCGATATACTTATACGCCACAGGATATAGATGTATTTGCCGTTTATTTACCCGAATTAGACAAAGTAGTTTTCGTTTCTGCTAAATTAGCTTGTCAAAATAGGCGCGAGTTTAGCATCCGAACGAAACCAGCTACAAGTGGTCAAACTGGCGGTTGCCATTTCATAAGTGATTTTGAAGATTTCTTTAAGGCAATTTAATTTTAGTAGCCCCACGGCGTATTGCCGCCGTCAAGAAAAAATGCAGTTCGTAGTGTTACGGAGGGGTGAACGTATATTTCTAGTTAAGGATGCCGGTAAATGAATGAAGGCTTTCGTGGTCGCGTTCAACGCACTTAACGTATTGTCAAATCACCTAAAGCGTTTGGAGGGTGGGGACTCATAATTCCGGTGGACAGATATAACGTTTGTCTAGTCCAGCGATTTGATAAAGATTTTGGGCCGATAACTCAACTAGATAGAGCCACGCCTTTTAAGCGTAGGGGTGTCGGGGCGGTTCCGACTCGGCCCACCAGATTTTTATCCGGTAGTAACATAAAAGTTTATGTGCTGCTCTGAAAAAGCAGAAATGTTGGAGCGTTACCAACTTACCGGGCCATATTGGAAGGTAAACCAGTCGAGTGATTGGAACGATTTGCTAAATCGTATGCTCCCTAAAAAGGAGTGTGGAGCGTGACCACTGCCTTCCGCCAGCTTCTTGCCGAAAGGCAATGCCGTATATCTGAAATGGTTGCGGCGCAATTTTGGGTTGTTAATTCAATGAGATAGATGCACGCCTCTTAAGCGTAGCGATGCCGGGGCAGTTCCGGCACAACCCACCATTCTATGTCATTCCTTAAAACTCTCAGAGAAAAATCAATAATCCGGGCGGTCGAATTCCACAAAGGCAACGACCCCGAAAGAAATCTCGAAGAGTTGCTTTTCCGTTCCACTGAACTAGGCGGCGAAGCGGGCGAACTGCTCGACGGTATCAAAAAGCTCGCCAGAACAAAAAGAAATATGGCAGGCGGCAAGGATGTAAAAAAATGTATAAATAATATCGAAGAAGAAATAGCCGATGTCATTATATGCTGCGACCGTGTTGCTGAATATTTTGGAATTGATTTGGAGAAGGCTGTAGTGAAGAAGTTTAACAAGACTTCTAAAAGTAAGGGCTTTAAGACTAGAATCTAGTCTCCCCGGAATATCGCCCGGACAAGTGTTCGGCTCCGCATGGAAAGCGGGTGTGGTTCTAATAAAGCCAAGGGAGCGTTACCTTGATATTCCTCCCGCAGACGCTCAAGTGAGTAACGAACTCTCATAAGGTTTGTAGGTGGGTGCGATACCCACGTCTGCGACCATTGCGGGACGTGAGAAGCCCGGTATCTCAGCGTGCTCATAACGTGCCGTCCCTTGACCTCGCGGGTTCAAATCCCGCTACTAATTAAACAGGTATGGCAGAAATGTTACCGTGAACTTCTCTATGACAGTTCGCGCAAAGAACCACACATTTGTCTAATTCTTTTTTGATGTTATTTAGATTGTAAACCGAAAAATCTGACAAATTAAAATCTTTCTGTTCGGGGTCGGTATGATGGAACTCTAAAGCTCCATTATATTTATCGTATCCGCAGATTTGACACTTGCCGCCCTTGTAGTCTAAACAAATTTGTTTATTAGCTCGTTGGTAATCAGTAACTCGTTTGTGGTCGCAGGGTTTACAAAAACTCCTATAATTTTCATTATATTTATCGAAATGAAACTCAGAGAAAGGTTTTTCTTCTTTGCATTTTGAACAAATTTTGTGATTTTCTTTTTTAGCTTTCGGTAAAATGGTGCGACGAGTATTATGGCTTCCTATCGGAGAACAGACCAAACAACAATTTCTGTTGTATAGATATTTAGTTTTACCATCTATTAAGACTTTAACTGAAAACTCATTTTGACAATTAGAGCAAATTTTCTTCATATAAAAGTATTACACTGAAAATACTTTTATGTGAAATTCGCGGGTCTGTTTGTAAGAGTAGCAAGCTATCCTGACACGGTAGAAGCGTCGGTGCAATTTCCGACGACCCGCACCATTATGGGCGTGAACGTGTAACCCACGTCGGAAGTTTCTAGGTGCAAGTCCTACACGTCCACCAGAATAGGCTAGTGGCGAAAATGGTTAAGACGCAACGATGACCCCGTAATCGCTGATTGAGGGTGGATTCTTACAAAGCGATATAAATGAAGGTGCAAGCCCTTCCTAGCCTACCATTTTTTATGTCATATCCATTTGTTCATTGGAGGCAGGCTAAAAAAACTCAACGTACCCATAAATGTACGGGGTGTGGACAAGAAATCCCGCGCGGCTCTCAAATGATTCGCTGCACTTGGTCGGGCGGCTCGTATTATGACTTTGGGTATGCCAAGCTGCATAATAGCGAAGATTGTCTGAATAAGTTCGGACAGCTAGGGTCAGAAGATTAATAACATGGAAGAAAAAAACATTAACCCTCTCGAAATTGTAGATTTTGATACCGCGCCGGATAACGGCATAATTATTCTCAGAGTTAAAGAAAATACGCCCGAGATTCAAGAAGCTTTCGCGCGACAGCTACGTTATATCAATGACCAATTATCCGACGTGATGAAAAGAAAAAAGTTAATTATTATGTTGACAGATAAAGACTTTTCGTTTGATATGATTGACGAGAAGACGATGAATGACATCGGCTGGTTCAAGAAAGAAGAAAAAAGAATTATTAATCCACATGACTAGAGAATGTTCTAAGTGCAAAGAAGTATATACATTGGGAGGATATGCCCACCCAAGTAAATGCTGGCACTGCGCGGCCCCAGCCGTTCCACGAGCTAAAATGCGCGCGTGGCTTAGGAAGCGACATTTACGGCCTATTAGATTAGAAGTTAAATCGGATGGTTCTCAACCATAAGAGGACGGAGCGTTACCGTCATAGGCTACCAATCCATGAAAAAAAACAATTACGTTTGTCGAAAACATAATTACTCCCGAAAGGGTTATGGCCTGTGTCCCATTTGCAGGGAAGAATTAACCAATATGGGCGACCGTTGGCGCATTAGCCGTCATGGAGATTTCGATAAGAAGCAGCGCAAAACAAAAAACTTTGCGGGCCAAAAGCCATTAATCTCTTATAGACGCCTTCGCGCGGAAGCATTTGAGAGACAAAAAGTGCTACGAAAATTTTGCCGTCTTAGTTTAATAACTGTGCAATCCACAGACCAGAAAAACGCAACCGTTGAAAGCCAAAAGTCTCCCTGAACGGAGAATTTAGTGGGTTAATTGACCTGCGATGTAATTAGGCTGGTTGAATTGACTGGTGCCAAACCCAGCAGACGGCTCCAAATTTATGAAATGTGACAAGTGCCAAATCGAAGTATCTCCAGATAATGCACAACCGATTAGAACGTCCGACGGTACGAAAAATGTTTGCGACAACTGTATTGAAGACTTAATGGCTTGTGATATTTTTGGCCTTGCTGGAGATTTTAACAAAAATGGAAGGGGATTGAAGCTGATAATTAATCCTTCAAATGAATTATGTATAAATGGAAAACCTATTCCAAATACTAGGGTAAGAGAGGTCGCTAGAAGCGCCCCGTCTAACGTATATTACAACAATATTCATGGCTATCACAATACAGGTTATGCCAATATTAAAAAAGATATCTATAGTTATCACGCGAGCTACGGAGCAATTACAAAAGCTGAAATAGAAATTTTCGAAGAAAGATAAATATGCCGCCAACTCATAGATAGCGATGAACCGTATTGGTAATGCGGATAGCGGGGCGCAAATCCCCGTGGTGGCTCCAAGACAATCCTACCAGTGGTAGGTTTGCTATCAAGGCTTATCTCTTTTGAGCCAGTCTGACGAATCAAGAGATACATGGCAACGTGGGTTTATGGCGAACAGCATAGCCTACCGTCTCAAACACGGAACCTTTGCGAGTGCAAGTCTCGCCGTTGCTACCAGTTATAGCTAAACCAACATGTCCCAACCCTTGCGACGGCATCGGCCTAATCATGTTGAAAGGATAGACGTAAAAAAAGAAGGTGGGGGTTCGAGTCCTCCCCTGCGCTCCAGATGCGCGGGTCGTATAACGGCAGTATATCTTTAACGGAACAACGTGAAATCCCTTAATGGCAGCGTAGCCCAACTAGAAGAGGCGTCCGACTCAGAATCGGAATGTTGCGGGTGCAAGTCCTGTCGCTGTCACCAATCTCCAAAGGATTATTATGAATAATAAGAAAGAGTTCGAATGGATGAAAGAGCAACTCGAAAAAGCAGCCGCCGAAATGGGCGTGCGTCCCGAGCACCTTTCAAACGAAGAGAAAAGAGTCCTCCTTGCAAAAGCAAGAGAACTGTTAATTGAAAAAACTGGCTATAGGCCACAAAAAAAGCCTTGACGCCCGCAGACCCAAGGTATATAAAGAAGTTAAAGTTTAACAGCGTCGTCGTGAAAGTGAAGTGTCGAGCTACCCGACTGTCTATCGGGATTAAGCGAGTGCGAGTCTCGTCACGACGGCCAGAAAGGTCATGTGTTCAAATACAAAACGACTGGAATCGTAAAATACAAAACGAACAACTGGATTGTCATCGAAGCCGACCCAACTGTAGTTAATTATTACAAGTGGTGGATTGAGCGGTTTACATGGAAGAAGATTTCCACGTCCTATCACGGCCCGCACATCACGGTTTTGGCTGGTAAGCACGAAAAGCCCAAGTCCTTACTTCATTGGGGTAAGTATCACGATGAAAAGGTTGAAGTTTTCTATGATGGCGTAATTCACTGCAATGAGTTTTACGTTACTGAGAATGACGACAAGGGCAAGCCGCAAAAGTTTAAGGCTCAATACTTCTGGCTTCGAGTGGACTGCCCGAAGATTGCTAAGATTCGTGAACAGTTGGGCCTCAAGCCTAAATTGAAGTTTGAGACTCATCTAACTATTGGCTATCTACGTCATTAACCTCAAATGGTAGTCCCATTCGGAATTATCGAGTGTAATATACTTTGATGAAACCTTATGGGATTATCTATTTAATCGTCAACCTATTAAACGGTAAGCGATATGTCGGCCAAACAACACATAGATTGGCTAGACGTTGGAATTGGCATATAGCTCATTCCCGTGATACAAAAAGAAAACGTTCCTACATTAGTTTAGCCATTGCCAAATATGGACGAGAGAATTTCAAAATAGAAAAGCTGGCGGAAGCCCATGACGCAGAAAGCTTAACTGCCTTGGAAACAAAATACATCCAAGAACTGAATACTCTTGCGCCCACGGGCTACAATCTCATTTTAGAAGATAAAAACCTCCGCATAATCTCAGAAAGCACAAGAAAAAAATGTTCTGAGGGCGGAAAAAAGGGGTGGGCTGAAACTATTTCTAATCCAAAAAAACTCGCCGCGAGGCGGATTGTCCAACACCGGGCTGGTGTATCTGCCAGTATTCGTAATAGAGAAAGACGCGGAGAAAAAGTTATTAAAAATACTTCGTCCGAATTTGTCGGGGTCTGTCTCAGTGGAAGGAAAGGTAAACCTTGGAAGGGATATTTTCAAGAAAATGGAAAGACTATTCAAAAAAGGTTTCTCACAGAGATTGAAGCAGCTAAATTTTACGACGAAAACGTAATTCGTCTTTATGGAAAATCAGCAAAAACAAACTTTTGTCAGCGATTCGCCTAGCTTGGTATGGCACTTCGTTTGGGACGAAGAATAACACAAGTTCAAATCTTGTATCGCTGACCATTTTTATGAATTTGATTTCTGGTAAGTGTTCCTTCTGCGCTTGTAAGGCAGATGGATTTAACATATTAGGGAATTTTTGTAGTCTCCATCAGAAACTTTTCGTGAGAGATTGGACTAAGCAGAAGCTCGAAAGGCTATTTAATGAATTTCCCAACGAGCCAAAAGAAAAATTAATTGAATTATTCGATAGGCATCAAGCAATGCAACTATGCTGAAATTAGAAGACAGCCAAGGCTGAGAACTTTGGGCCGAAAGGCGTGTGGGTGCAAATCCCTCTAGTTGTACCATTTATGGCTCACAAACGTAAAGATACTTATGTCGCGCCGCCTGAATGGTGGAAGCACTTGAGGCACATGAAGCGCGTCCAAAATAAAGCCGAGAGGCGGGCGGCTGATGCCCGAATCCGAAAGGAACTAGATGACCAAGGTGGTGAATAAGCGTGTCGAAGAATACGACGTATATATCGGTCGCGGGTCTATTTTTGGTAATCCTTACGAAATAGGAAAGGATGGGACAAGAGAGCAAGTCATTGAAAGATACCGGGGCTGGTTCGCTTTTCTTCTTCGGGACGAAATCTTTCGCCAAGAGGTTTTGAAATTAAAAGGGAAAAGTCTAGGATGCTTCTGTAAACAACCAGAAAAATTTGTTCCATGTCATGGCGATGTTATAGCCGAATGGTTAGATACTAATTGATTTATGTTAAAGCGTTACGATATGAAGAAGATTCTAGCCAATGCCGACATGCGGCGATGGTTAATCACTCGTTCCACTGTAATTACAATGGCGCGAGAGGGTATTGATATTTCTCAGGAAGAATCAGAACGGTCGTATGACAAAGTGGTGCAAGAAAAACGGCTTGACAAAACGAATCCTGTAGAGTAGTCTTAGTATGTGAGTTGCTTTTTGTGTATATTATTTGTGGTGATGGTTATAGTGTTTATCACTGTTACCGTCGTAGCAACCTTTTCGGAATGAAATATGCTGTCGTGGGTGAGTAGCCAAACCAAGCGTCTGCAAAACGCTAAAGCCGCTGGTGCAAGTCCAGCCGATAGCTCCATATACGTCCACTCAAACGATACTTTGGAAGGCCGGTTAAGCCTCGACCAAAGCGAGTGACGGCGGGAAAGAACGCACCATTTTTATTGGCCTTGTGGCTCGAATTGTATTAGGCAACAGTCTTCTAAACTGTATTCATGTGGGTTAGAGTCCCACCAAGGCCACCAATGAATATATTAGGATACAAGATAGGCAAAACAAAACGCTTAATCGCGTGGACGATTTTGGGCGCTATTGGTTCTATTATTTGTCTTGTCGGCGCGCTAATGGCCTCTACTAAAAGCGAGGTACGTGCGTGGGCGATGGGCTTCTCTATTATTCTGGCGGCGACTAATATGGCGCGGTTTCATTTGCAAGCTGCCGCTGGCTGGAGACGGCTACACAAAGAGCGAGAAAGCCACAGAAAAGAGCATACATGAGCGAGTCTTCCTTTGAACACGGACGCCCGTATGCTTATGGACGAAAAATGGTTTGCCCAGCCTGCTCTCAGTATGAGGGAACACCGGGGCTATGTTCCTCGCCAGCAAAAATAACGGAGCCAGTTTACCTCCTTGTTAAAATAAACGGAACTACGAATCAAAAATTTCTTGGGTGTCCCAACTTCCCGAAATGTAAACATTCCGCTGATGTATATTCTGTTCGGAGGGCAAAACAGGAAGCGCGGGTTTGGAATATTGATTATGACGACGAATTGCGTCCGTATTAAAATTTAACATACATTACTCCATGAAACAGACTCTAAACTTTGGTATTTATTACTCCAGTAAAGCGGGCGAAAAGCTTATTGAAGAATTCAATAGCCTTGAGGGGGCAAGGCGCTATATTCTATATAAGTATGAAGGACGCCTACACTCCGGGCCAAACCTTTTAATTGTTCGTAACAAATTAGGGGACAAAATTTTAGAGTTTCATACCGTTTAGTAGTTGACAATTAACTACTCTAGGACTATAATTCGACTATGAATGTTACTTTTTCTAGGCTCGATGAATTTATTGGTCTTTTCCCTGATGGGGAACTACCGGACGAGGTATCTAATCCCTTCGATGTAAAAAAGGGGTACTCTTATACCCCCAAAGAAAGAGCCGCTATCCAAAAACACATCAACTCCAAATATACTTCAATCGTTAAAGTTGATAAAGACTTTCTCGAAATGACTTGCGAATAAAATGAAAAATCCATGCCCACCAATCCCAACTCCAGACCCCTTGCTCCAGCAATGCTCCTGTTGCGGAGAGAACCTTAGCAATCCATCTAAACATGATTGCTGCCCGACTTCTGGCCTCAAAGCGATTTCTCTTATCTGGATTTTAGCTATACTTTCGGCTATCGCGGCTGTAATATACAAGTGTATTACTTAATACTGCATGGCATCAGAAAAACAAAAATACGACCTTCTAGTTGACGGCCCCAAATTTAAATCTAGCTTTAATTTCAAAAAAGACCTAGCTTTAGGTAAATGGGGAGAAGACTATGTAAAACGGATTTTATCAGACCCCAAAGTAAAAATAGAAGTAAAAAAAGATGACTGGACTATAAAGAGCGGCAATATCGCCATTGAATTTGAGTCTCGCGGCAAGCCCTCTGGTATTGCTGTCACTGAGTCTCATTTTTGGTGTTTCATTGTCGGACATTTTTATGTATTAATGATGCCGACGGAATTTTTGAAATGGATTGTCGAGCAAAATCACGGAACCATAAAGAGTGTTGGAGATAGAGACGCCAACGGAGTACCTACTTCGAAAGCGGTTTTACTCCCGTGGGACGAGCTACTTTCCTTATTCAAAGACTATAACAAAAAGAAATCCGAATTATGAAAAAAGCACTAATATTGTTAATCCTACTGTCCGTATCTTTTACGTCTCTTTCTCAGGGGCTACTTCTATTCAATAATAGAGCAACCGCGTTTGGGATAGACGCGCCGATATACGATTTAGTCGTAGGCGGAGATTTACTGGCGGGGACTAGTTATTCAGCCCAATTGTGGGTCGCTCCAGAAGCCAATCCTAGTCTTTTTTCTCCTATTGGTAGCATTGTTTCTTTCAGGACTGGTCCTGCGGCGGGTTATGTAGATGTCGGGCTAAATAGCTCCCGAGAAGTCACGGGCGCAGATTACGGAGATTATGTTTATGCCCAAATACGAGCATGGACTGCTATTCCCGAGCATGAGGGTTATGAAGCTACAGTTTCTTTGGCCCAAAGCAATCCGAATATTAGATATGGATATTCTGCGCCAGTTTACGTGCAAGTTTCTCAATCTGAATTGCTCCCTCCAAGTCCTTTATCTGGACTACAAAGTTTTGCGATAGTCCCGGCAGCGGTACCAGAGCCTCGGATTATGTATTTTGCTCTTTTTATGATTGGGCTTTTCATAGCCTTGTATTATCCTAAAAGAAACCCTTGACAGGTTACCTCTCCCGTGTTACGTTAAAAAAGAACATTTTAGCTGCTAAATATAACGGGCCGTTAATTCAATAGTAGAATACACGCTTGATAAGCGTGCTACGGTGGGGCAGAACCACCACGGCCTACCAATTTGGAAGTTTGCCAGAGTAGCAATGGGCTAGCCTCGAAAACTAGAGCCGCCCTAAAAGGGCGCGGGGGTGCAATCCCCTCAACTTCCGCCATGAATATGAATAAAAAAACGTCTAAACTTATTCGCAAGTTTATCCTTTCCCTCGGAGCCACTAAGGGTTCTCCAGAATTCACTGCCGCTTACCGAAAAGCTAAGAAGCAGTATCTTTCGGCTCCAAAAAATCTTCGTCGCGCAGTTAAAGATTCCATGTCTGTATGAACATCCACTTCCTAAGTCCCACCCCGCAATCCCCCGGCTATTATATTATTAGGCTACCTGCTGGTGGCCCCCACATGGTTCTCATTCAGAAAGAGCTAGATGGTGGTCTATCCGTACACTTCGACCATCCCAAGTCAAAGGCCAATGGCCGTTTAGTTACCGACCCCCTTTTCAAAGACGCACACTGGTCAGAGCAAATTAACTTCTAAGGAATTTCGTTATGAAAAAGAATATTATCAGAGTCGGTGATACTATTAAAATAGAGACTCCGCTTTTCTTTGATAGATGCGGGTATCCATCTACCATTAGCGATACGGAAGACAGTATTGATGATTACGAAGACGCTCTAATTAGAAAGCTCTTAGACGTTGGAGAAAACGCAGAACTCTCATATTGGCAAGAAAAAGCATATCGAATGATAAGGCGCGGACTGGCGCTTAATATTCTTGCTACTCGGAAATTCGGTGGAGCGTTCAAAACCCTACATTTATCAGAACTTCCTTACCTGAAAGACCACGAGGCCAAAGTCACTGACATAAAAACAGTCATCACGGGAACATACGTACCTTGCAGCGGTTCCGGGGAAGATTATGAGCCTGCGTATTTGAAAGACCGAAAATATCACAGAATTTTGACTTTGAACTTGACTTCTTGGGGCCAACCGATGAAAATACCAGCAGCGAACGTCGCTAAAGTTTATGCCTAAATATTTTTTCACATCAGATACCCATTTCGGTCACGCGAATATCATCAAATACTCAAAGCGCCCTTGGCTTAAACCGGGAGACGTGGACAGTAATGGAGAATGGGCTTCTCGTCAGATTGCTAATGACAGAACGTTGACGATGGACGTAGAAATGATTAACCGATGGAATAGCGTAGTGTCTCCCGGCGACTATGTTTATCATTTAGGGGATTTCTGTTTTGGCAGCTTCACAACCTATTTCCGCCGCCTTAACGGTCTAATCACTTTTATTGAAGGCAACCATGATAAAGAGGCAAGTCTTCACAGGAATCTATTCCACAGCTATCATAAGCTACTGGAAACAACGGTAAACGGACAAAAGATTGTCATGTGCCATTACTCAATGCGCGTTTGGAACAAAAGCCATCGTGGCGCATGGCATTTATACGGGCACTCTCATGGAAGCCTGCCAGATGACCCGAATAGTCTCAGCTTCGATGTTGGAGTAGATTGTCATAACTATTACCCTTTATCATTCGAGCAAGTAAGCGATATCATGTCTAAAAAGACATTTAAACCAATTGACCATCATGGAGCATAAAATGAGTTATCTATTTTTGGACGACATAAGACAACCGAAGCAGGTCAAATGGGTAAAACTTCCTGAATGCGTCGAATGGAATATTGTTAGGAATTACAACGAATTTCAAGACTTCCTTTCCAAGCATGGTATCCCGAAGTTCGTCGCATTTGATTGCGACTTGGGGGAAGAGCATTATCTGTATGCGAATAACCCGGAATTTTTAAAGAAACAAGAGAGGCGCGAATTCCGAGAGAGAACGGGAATAGATTGCGCAAAACTTTTGATTCAACAATGCGAGCGTACCGGGCAAAGACCCCCAGAGTTTGTCGTCCACTCAATGAATATAATCGGCGGGCGAGAGATTAAAAGATTAATGGAGGATGCTCAAAAAAGGTTTGACAATTCAACTTCTGTCGGATAGGCTTTGGTTATGAGTTTCGTAATTTATGCTTTGTCTTGTTCTGTTTTGATGTTCATTTTTGTTGTCTCTTGGGGATTTTGCAAGACATATCGAAAGGGGAAAGACTCCAAACGGCATTGGGAAGATTTTACGGATTATTATTTCAATAATTGCGAAGACGGCTCGGACCTCTTTGTACCTGCTCTGCTAGCAATAAATTTTGCTTTTGCTATTGTTCCTCTAATTGCTATTTACGGGGTGATATATTTTTCTGTTTTTGGCCTTTTTCTCGTTTGTAGAGGGGGAGCGGGCCTTGTCGAGAAGTATTCTAAAAATTAAGAAATGAACATACGAAAGCTAATTATAGATTTTTTCAAGCTCGGGATGATTTCCCGCTGTCAGATATGCTTTTTGGGCGGATGGTTGTCTCGTAATGATACGGAGACTCACGAGGGGCAAGCTTTATGGGCATTGGCGTTTAAGCGCGCCGAAGAGCGCGGGGAGCTTCCAAAAATGCGCGAAATGATAGATATGGAATTATCAAATGAGCAGAATTCGTAAATTGATGAAAATGATAGACGAGAGCACACACAATCCCTTTTCCGCGCCCGTAGTAAAAAGGGTTACTGTGCTGGATGTTCTAAAACTGGAAATAGAAGACTTGTCTGCCGACGATTTGCGCGCGGCAGCTTTCCGTCTTAAGAATGGGTTTGACTTTACTTCGTTTAGGGACGGGAGAAATATTCCTATTCCATTGGAAGAGTGGGAAGGGGCGCTAAAGCTAATTCAAGAAAAACTTGACAGCATGGGCGGTTTAGGATAATATGATTTTGAGTGCAGGCGACTCTACGCGGATTTTAGTTGTGAACGCTTCGATACAGCGTACCAGTCACTTCTAACGTCTGAGGAAGTTCGCGACTGTGAAGCAGATGATTGGGAGAGTTTTATGAAACTAGATACCGTGTTATTGTTAATTGCTGGATTTTTAATAGCGTCAGCTATAGCTATTCCGTTCCAAGCATGTTTCTTGTTTTTCATAAAATTCGCTAACACCACAAATTAACAGCAAGCCAAACAGAACTGAGGGTAGTGCTTCCCGTTTGCAGGTTCGGGTTGGTGCGGCGGGTCTTAGACTCGCGGGCCGAAAGGCTCAGTCAAATGTAGAGATAAAACAGAATCGCGGCTATGGCCACACTCAAATTTTTATGTTCAAAAATGAATATCAAATGCAATAAATGCGAAAAACGGTTGAAAGAACCCGGCGCGCTTATATTCTCCCCGCCAGACGATAGGAATCAAGTGATTAAATACCACGTCTGCAAGAGTTGTTTCTACAAAAACCATCGTGGTCTTTTCGATTGGATAAATAATATGTCTATACCTTTCTGCTACGTAATTGAAGCTTGCCGCGAAGCTCGCGAAGCAGTTGGCAAAATGAATGCCGCGCAACGGCGGGCTTTATTGGAAGAAGGAAAAAGAATAATTAACTCTGCCTCAAATGAAAAATAACCTTGACTCCGCATCTCATACGCCATAGAATGACGATAATATGAGCAATGTTTTAGATAAAACCATCGTTCTGGCCCTGAACGCTAATTGGCAACCAATTGGTGTGCGCTCGGTTCGCGAGGCGATTGTCCAGCTATGTTCTACGTCTGACGGTATTCGTCCGGCTGGTATGGCTTTGGATATTCATTACAGGCTTAAGGATGACGGTACGCCTGATTATAATGACGTAGTTGGTATGAATCCTGTCCCTTGGGATGCGTGGGTGCTCCTTCCGATTCGCCCTTGGGATATGACGATTACCTCTTCTCGTTCTATAATTAGGGTTCCGACTGTCGTTGTCGCGTCGAACTACCGTGACATGCCTAAGAAAAAGGCACACGTTTCCAAGAATGGAATTCGCCAACGAGATAACGATACGTGCCAAGTCTCTGGCCGCAAGCTGAAAAAGGGCGAGGGTAATATTGACCATATCATTCCGCGTTCTCGCGGCGGCAAAGACGCTTGGGATAACCTTATTTATATGGATAAGAATCTCAACGCGAAAAAGGGTAGTAAGACGCTCGATGAAATGGGCTGGAGCCTGATTCGTAAGCCGTTCGCGCCGAAGGACATACCTATCGCTGCCACTATTCGTGAGGCCCGTCATCCAGACTGGAATCACTTCATTATTAACTAATGTTAAATACAAACATAGAAACACTCAAGCTAGCCACAAGGATTAATTCTCTTAAACCGATTATTAATCCTGTGGCTGGTATTAAGACGGTGGTGCCAGCCTTATTCTCTCGTCTTTTCGAGCACGCTGTCCCGATTTATCCTTTGGTTCATAATGATTCAGAAATTGGCTTTAACTATTGGCATGTGCATTTTGATTTCAGATTTTTCCATGAGTCAGAAATACGATTTTTCAGAGATAAAGGCGACAGACACAAATTTGTTCTGATTCTCCAACCCGAAATGAAATTAGAGTTCGTAGAAAGGTCTCCTTTAAGAAGAGCCTCTATTCCGTCAGACGTGTTGGCTTGTGGTATCGCTGCTCACACAGAAATACAGGATAAGTTGCGAGTCAGAAACAAAAATAAAAAATTAATTGATAAAAATATTTGCCCCCACAAAGGACATAAATTCGATTCCAGTTGTATCCGTGGACACGGAGATAAACGGGTTCTGCATTGCCCGCTGCACGGTCTTAAATTTTTAGTTCAAGACGGTCGCCTCTTAAGATGCGGTCGCAAGTATAAAATTTCCCCTTGACATTCCCTCCCCCTCTTGTTAAGATACTCCTATATGAATATTCATTACATCATCATGGCCATCGTTTGGGTCGTAGTTCTCATAGTCGCCTTCGTGGCCAAGTCTCGTGTATTTATCCAATTTCTTCCGCTCTTCGGTATTGCTTCTTTTTTGTATCTTATGTTCTTTACGATAATTATGGCTTCCAACAAGGATAAGCCATCCGAACCCCATAACAAAAAGACAAAAATTTAACATGCCCACCAAAACTAAAAAATCAAAAAATCAAATCAACAATTCTATGGAACAAAAAAACATAATCAAACTGGTATTGTCCGGCGTCGCACTGCTCGCAGTGATTGTCGCTTGTGTCGTGTTCGTTGAGTTCAAAACCGTTAAGGGTGGAGAACTAGGCGTTAAAGAAACGTGGTCAGACGGCGTTATTGACGACGTACTTGAGCCAAAGAACTACTGGCTCTTCCCCGGATTCACACAGGAAATCTTTACGTATGATGCGACGTTGAAGACGTTTGACATTCCTGAGTATAAGATTCGGTCGTCCGACAATCAGGAAATGACCATTTCTTCCAAGGTACAGTGGCGTCGTGACCCGGCGAAGCTTGTCCAGCACCACAAAACCTTTAAGCAGGAAGCCGAGCAAATTGCGATTATGCCCGCGATGATTGGAGCCATCCTTCGTCACGGTACTACGTATAAAGCGATTGATGCGTACTCTGGCGAAGGTCTTATTCGAATGCAGAATGACATACAGGCAGACTTGCTCGCGAATACGCAGTTGAAAAACGATGGTGTCATCATCGAAACGTTTATCATCATCTACAACCACTTGGCACCAGATTATTTGGCGGAAATCAATGGTCGTCAGTTGGCTACGCTTCGTCAGTCTCGTGCGGCGGAAGAGCAGAAGGCCGCAGAGGCAGAAGCCCTCGTCGCTAAGTCCAAGGCTCAGGCTGACTTGAACAAGCAGGTCGTTGAAGCCGAACGCGACAAGCAGGTTATGGTGCTCAAGGCCGAAGCCGAGAACGAGCGTTCCATCCTTGCGGCCAAGGCTGAGAAGGAGAAGCTCGCCCTCGAAGCAGAAGGTAAGAAAGTCGCCATGATTGCGGAAGCCGAGGGTACTCGTGCCTTGGGCGAAGCTAAAGCAACCGCTAACAAGGCTTTGCTTGAGTCCTTCGCAGTGCAGGGTTCGGCTAGCTATACCCAAATCGAAATTTCTAAGAACGTTGCCGCCGCGTTCCAGAATATCAAGGGATATTTGCCAGAGGGGATGTCTATCACCCTGTTGACCGACAGCTTTAATAAGTCTGTTGATGCACTGACTGGACAGGTTGTTCTCCCTGTATCAACTAAGTAAGGAAGGGAAGTCTATACAAGCGCGGCGATGGTTTGAATACCGTCGCCGCGTTATTTTTTGCCTGCGTTGCGCTTATCTAAATATTTCCATACTAGCCATCCGAGTAACATCAGCGCGGAGAGTATCATATAGAACAAAATCAATTGCGAAAAAAATGCGATTCGGGATTCCTCTTCCTTCTCTTTTTGTTTACTCTCGCGCTCTATGATTATGTCGGTCTTTTTCTTTTCTATTTCGACGTTGGGGTGCAATATCATCGCCCGCTCAAGGATTTGAGCCTCCAACTCTAAGACTTGGTTAGTGTATTCTTGAGTCTGCTCTATTATTATCGGAGCGTTAGTTTTTTCTAATTCTTGGTACTTCTCTTCCAAGGCGGCTATAAGTTGTTCTTCCTTGGCTTTAGGAAGGCTAGGGCGCGAAACTTCGTGTGTTTCTATTTTGTATAGCAGCCCGCTACCCTGTCTTTCAATCTTATCTGGTTTGAGTAGTATCCCGGCAGAAGGCACCTTGCAACCCACTACGAAAACAGCCCCCAAAACTAACAGGACTAGCAGTGTCGAAAGGAGTTTAAATTTATTCATATTTATACGCCCCTATCTTTAGCAGCCGCCGAACCGAAGTAGAAGCCAATTAAGGCAGTGAGCGTTTGCCTTACTTCTGGTATGAGAAGATACCCCTGCATTTCTACAAATATTGTTCTTCCGCCCGTACTCCACAAACCAAAGGCCCACTCTTTGATGGGTTCTTTAACTTCAACTATAATCGGTTTGCCAAGCAAGGCTAAAACGAATGGGGCAAGGATTACCCCGAAAAGGACGCCCAACACAATGATGCGCCTGATTCCCTTACCTACATCGGCAGGGATTCTAGCAACAGCCTTGTCGGCAGAGTCGTCGGCGGCTTTAATCGCCCCCATCATCCTATCGAACTGAGCCTGACGCTCCCTAGCCCTTTCTGCCATGTAACGAAAAAGAAAGCCCGTAATACTTCCGCCCAACATTGTGAATAGCTCTAGCGGTATCATACTCTTTATTACAGTCATTTTTGGATGGTTCGGCATATTTTTTCATAAATCTTCCTGAGTATTTTTCTATTAAAGATACCAAATGCGTGTGTATTATTATATAGGTGCTCGTCGGCTACGTTAGGAGGCGTACTCCATTATTAGAAGCTGTCAGAGCGCCCTTAAAGATTGCCTCAACTGACAAAGTTGGTGGTGGTCTTTTTGTCTTGACTTCTCGCCCATCCGGGCTAATATCCATTATATGAAATGCCTGTATGAGATTCTCGTCCCTACTATTTATGGCGATACACTAAAGCCAATTAAAACGCGCTCCCACAGGCATTGGGACTCTTGGGTACAAAAGATTACCGGGGGTCTGACGATATTATCCCCCGGCAAAGGGAAGTGGATTTATAAAGGAGTCGAGTATCCCGAAAAGGTTATACCTGTTCGCATCATGTGTGATGAAAAAGACCTTGACAAAATTACATCTTTTACATTAAGATTCTATCGTCAAAAGGCTTTGATGTTTTATCGAATTTCCGATGACGTGAGGATTATTTATGCCCGAGATTAATACTGATACCGCTACAAGAGAAGAATTGATAGACGAGATTCGTCGCCTGAGAAACATAGAAACCGGGATAGCAAGGATTGAAGAGCTTCACGCGAAACCGGGAGAAATGGAAGCCGATATCAAGCTGAATCCGGCCCTCAAAACGTATTTGCTATATTGTTTGGTAGAGCTTCTTGCTGACGCGCCGAATTATACTGAGTCTAAATTTGAGTTGGCGGGCCATGTCGGAGACAAGGCGGAGTGGATTACAGTTACTATCCTAAAGGGTAGTGGCAAAACGCCCCATGAATTGCGCCGAGAAGCGGAAAACGAACTCACTGAACTTAAAGAAAAATTGAAAAACGAAACTCATGCCTAAACTCGCCACAATTGAAAAAATCGCATCTGTAGAAAAACACCCCAATGCTGACTCGTTGGATTTGGTGAAGGTGTTGAACTATATTTGCATCGTCAAACGCAACGAGTTTGGGGTTGGTGATAAAGTCGTTTTTATTCACCCCGACACTTGCTTACCAGAAGCCGATTGGTCTGCCGTCTATCGCTCCCGCTCTAATCGCGTCAAAGCAATTAAGCTGCGTGGCTCATGGTCTTTCGGTATCGTCGAGCCTATTTCTAACCACCCGTTACTTCATGGCGGCGATTTGTTAGATGGAACCGAAGTCGGCGCTATCTTGGGGGTAACAAAGTATGAACCCCCGGCCCCTCAATCGCTTGACGCTGCGGGCGTGATGCCGTTCGGGCTTCCTAAAACCGATGAAGAGAAATATCAGGCTCTTGACGTAATCCCTTACGGCAAAATCGTTGACGTGTCCCTCAAAATTGATGGACAGTCATTCTCTGTTTTCGCCGTCAACCGTGGCTCTGGATGGGTTACGGGTATCTGCTCGCGCTCTTTGCTGTTAAAGCCTGAGTGCTCTAACAACTATACCCGCATTGCTAAGAAATACGATTTAGTCGCTAAAACCTTGGCTTATGCCCAAAAACACAATATCAATATTTGCCTACGCGGGGAAATCTATGGCTCTGGCGTTCAAGCAATGGCCCGTAACCCTCACTCTAGTCTCCCACTGGATTTTGCGCTGTTTTCTGTCTATTATGTAGATGGGATGAAGTACGCTGGTAAGGAAGACCCGAATTACTTTATGAATGTCGGGCGCGAGTTGGGTATTCCTACGGTTCCCATTCTTGAGTCTAACGTAGTTTTGACTCCCGAACTTATCCGAAAGTACGACGAAGAGTTATCGGAAATTGACGGCAAACCTTTCGAGGGTGTCGTAATTAAAGGCGACAATTTCTCGTTCAAGGTAATTAATAAAATCTACGATTCACTAAAGTAGTTTATCGTTCGTTGGGTATAGTAAGAATCTTCTCCCATTTACGCTCCAATTTCTTGACTGGTACCTCGTTGAGCCACATTAAAATTCTCGCCGCCCTTTTTCCCGTGATTCGATAGGAATAAATATTATTTCCGTGGTGTCTGAGTTTTAATGGGCTTCTTATTGGAGGGATTACAGAGTTAAAGATTTGTTTTATCCATTCTAGGAGTTCTTTCGTTCCTACTATATCTAGTAGTATTTCTAATTTATTTCCATTTTTTCTGTATCTGATACATCCATCCCCATCTATGTATCCGACTATAAATGCTTTTATATGGTTAATGGAAAATAGTTTTGGGGGTTGTAACGTGAAACTCTTTCTAGGAGTAATATTATAAATATCTTTCAGTAACATTGCATTTCTTTTGAAATTAGAGATATGGAGAGATACTTGATTAGGTTTTGAGGATTTAATTATATGACCGGAGTACCCTATATCTTCTATTAATCTATCGAATATAATTGAGTCTTTTTTACTAATGTTAGCTTTGAGTCCAAAATGTTTTTTATCAATATTTCCATCTGCTGCAATCCATCCGGCCCAATACGCACTTTTTTCATTGACATTTTGAAAAAATGTGGTATCGTGAGTAAAGACTGGAATATGAGCGGCTTGTCTGCGTTTTATATGATGCTTAATAAGCCAAAGCCGAACTGATTCTGGACTTAATTTAACTTTTTTACTAATTTCTGAACAAGATAATCCGTTTTCATAGAGAGATTTGATATCCATGTTCTATAATACACATAGACCCGTATGATGGGAACCACCAAAATAAAAATTTTATGTAAGTATAAAGGAGGGTCATCCGCCTACGGGCTATCTACGCCCGCAAGCGACGTGGACTATCGCGGAGTTTTCATAAATACAGACTTGTCCCATCTTATCGGCCTATCCCGCCAAGACCATCAGCAAGACAAAAATAATGGCAAAGACGAGGAATATAAAGAATTCCGCGAGTATCTCAAACTACTTTCTCAAGCAAATACTCAAGCGGTAGAAATGCTTTTCTTGGACGAGGATGGATTCGATGTTTTGACAGACGAGTTCAGGATGGTACGCGCCTATGCCCACGAGCTTATAGACTCAGAGAAGCTTTTCTCATGTCTGCGTGGTTATATGCAGGGTGAGCTAAGACTAGCTCTTGGTGAGCGCACAGGCAAGCTCGGAGGTAAAAGATATGAGCAGGTAATGAAGTACGGCTACAGCCCCAAAAATATGGTACAGCTTATTCGTCTCGCTTGGGCAGGTAGCATGTATTTCGAGAATAATTATTTCCCCGTCAACGTAGCTAAGATAAATCCTGCGCTGGCTTCCAAATTAATTGATATTAAGACTAACCCCGAAAAATACAAAAAAGACGACTTGAAAAGGGAAGTCCTTGAAGTGTGGGAACCGACGCTAATCCAGACTTTTGAAAATCGCAAACAGTCAACGAAATTCAACCGAGAGTTAGCTGATGATTTTTGCTTAGAAGTCTATGCTCCACTAATTATTGATTTATATGGGAACTGAACCAAAAATAATATCCCCTCCAAAGGATGTCCTTCGCGCAATTAAGAGGGCTTATCGTGCCGCGAAAGCGTGTTCTGACGCCGCCGCCGATGCTGATGCGATGGTTGCAACATATTGGGATACGGATGGGGTTTCCCTCCGTCCTACTCGTGTTGATGCCAGACATTTAAGGGACGCCGCCGAGCAGGTTCATTCCCTTGCTCATACCCTATTTTCGGTAGCCTTAGCGGCCAAAAAAATATGAAAAAACACACAAACACGCCCGCCATTGATGGCTTAGTAAGTTCAGATTATGTAATCGAATACGAAAATATATGCTTCCCCGCCGAACATATAACGCATTTAAAGTTTGGCATATATAAAGCCCCAAATAAGGGCCGAGAATATTGGTTGAAGATATTCGTCGTCAGCAGAGAAGAGATACATTTTAGCTTTTTTGAAGACATGGACGCCAACGCCAAGGGGAAAAGAGACTACCTGAAACAAGTTATCATTGACTCAATGAGGGCTGTCAGACGAAAACACTTGACAAAGAAACTCGGATAATATATCCTTAAGAAAATATGAACACTCTTCATCTTCTTATTCTTTGGCCGCTCTGTTCTCTACTTTCGAGCGTTATTATTCTCTATCTTGAAAAGAGATTGACTTTAAGCGTACTTTGTGTTTCTATCCTTTTGGGTCCAGTGTTTCTTATTGTAACTGCGTTAGCAGCTATTATCGTATTCTTCGACAACCACGGAGATAATGTAGTTTTTAAACTAAAAAAGTAATTATGCCATATAAAATCATAGCCGCTTGTGCGGGCGTAAAAAGAGTTATCGGTGCTAACGGCAAAATCCCGTGGTACTTACCCGAAGACTTCAAGCACTTCAAGGAATCAACGTTAAATTCTGTTCTCGTCATGGGACGGAAGACTTATGATTCTCTTGGGGTATCCGGTTTAGCGCGGCGGCATATAGTCGTTCTCACGAATAATAATCCCTATGGTTGGGATGAGCTAACTCAATCCGACCCCAACAAGCCCCCGTTTAGGGTTATGATAGCGGGAGACAAGATAATCCCATTTCTGGATGCCCATAGTAAGGATAATACCGTTTGGGTTTGCGGCGGGGAGTCTATTTATAAATTGTTTCTGCCCAAGTGCGAGGAAGCTATTATTTCTGAGGTAGAGGGCGAATACGAGGGAGACACTTTTCTCCCCGAACTATCTCAGTTTAAAAAGAAAGAATTAATGAAGACCTACACTGGCTTTAGTGTCTATCGCTATAACTAATCAAAATTTATGCTAAAATATACTTATCGCTTCCGTACAGAGGGCAATGGCTCTACCTGCTATCTTGATATGAAGGTTAATCGGCAAATGTCTGGCTTTCCTCTCTATCGCGAAGGCTCTATGAGAGACAGGGGAACCCCCGGACAAATTGAACTACTTGACGCAATTGCTAAAGTTCCCGGTAAGCTCCGTATTTGAGAATAATGTTTATGGAATCTGCTCGAAAATTACCTTATAATGGAAGGCCGCGCCTTAGTTGGGAACAGACAGCTTTGCTGCTTGCGTACATGATAGCTGATGCCAGAAGCCCCGACCCCTATGTTCAAGTGGGCGCGACAGCTATCTTGAAAGAAAACTTCTCAGTCACTTTAGGATACAATGGAGCGCCCTCTGGTGTCGAAATAGATTGGTCTGACCGAGACGAACGCAGAAAGAGAGTTCTTCATGCTGAGACGAATGTATTGAATAACGTCCTTCCGGGCACCGTTGAACTGCTGGCAGTGACCCATTTACCGTGCGCCGAATGTATAAAAAGCATCGCCCAAAAGAAAATCAAGAAAGTTGTATATGGCGAAACATTAGCGGGGTATGACTCCGAACTGACTTTTAAGCTGGCCCAAGAATTTGGGATAGAACTTAAGAAACTACAATTCGGGTGGACAATGAAGGTCATGCCAGATTTTAATTAATAATTATGGACATCGTTGAGATAAGAAAAAAAAGAATCGAACTAGAAAGACAAATCCTCGATTTGATTGTGGCCTTCGAGAGTAAAACCGAAGCGCCGATTTCTTCTATTGAGCTTCAACACGTTTCCGTCGTTGGTTCTGGTAGGATTCATACATCCAGTGTTTCGGTGGAGATAAAAATATGAAAATAAAGTTTCCAGAACGCAGATATCCAGCAATGGTAAAGCCAAATCAGGCGGCGGCTAATATCAATAGGAAAAAACGTGACGAAGAAAGGTATAACGAATGGCGACAGCGTGAAAGGCTTCAATGGAAAGGCAAGCCCCAAGCAAAATTTGATGGAAAAATATGGGGGAAACGAGGGAAATGAAGCTCGCAGTTATCGGCTCTCGGACTTTTGAAGATAAAGCTAGATTATATGCCATTCTGGATAGGAATATCTCAAAAATCACAATGATTGTCTCTGGCGGCGCGCGGGGAGCAGACCAATTTGCGGAAGATTGGGCTATAGAGCGCGGTGTCTCCAGACTAATACATATCCCTAAGTGGACTAATCCAGACGGCACTAAGAACTATAAGGCTGGATTCGAGCGTAATGAGTTGATAATCAGAGATTGTGACAAGGTACTCGCATTTTGGGATAACTCAAGCCGTGGGACAAAAAACAGCATTGACTTAGCTAAGGCGGCTGGTAAAGAAGTCGTCATAGTAAACTTCCAATGAAAATTAAAGCTAAAAAAAAGATTACAATAGATAAGATAGATATAAACAAAGGAGACGAGGGCGTAGTCGTCGCGCTCCAAATAAAGGAGACTGCTGGCGGCGGAAGAGACGAGACTTATCTGGCTAATTTTCCGCAGGGAACGATGCTTCCTTGTCCTAAAGATTTTTTTGAATTGTTATGAAGAAAAGGGTTTTTACGAATGGTGTTTTTGATATAATCCATTGCGGTCACATCCAATTATTTAAAGAGTGTCGGCGTTTATTTCCTGTTGAGGACTATGATATAGTTGTCGGGCTAAACTCGGACGAGAGTGTTAAACGCCTAAAGGGGGCTGGGCGACCTTACATGAATCAGCACGAACGGAAGGAAATCCTTTCCGCAATAAAATATATAGATGAAGTCTATATCTTTGATGAAGATACGCCGATTCGACTTATGGAGATATTGAAGCCCGATTTCATTGTTAAGGGCGGAGACTACGCAGAGAGGCGCATAGTCGGTTCCGAGAAATATCCAGTAGTTATTATCCCGCAAGTCTTTGAAAGCCCCCAAAGGAAATATTCTTCTTCGTCTGTTTTCGAGAAATTAAGTAAGAATGGTTGAATAACCCATAGAATAAAGGTATCTAGCGATTGTATGAAAATTTTCATTAAGAAAGTCCCCGGATTAGTCATCCCGAAACAGGCAAATGCCGAACCCCCGGCAGATGCGGGATATGATATTGTAGCGATGTCAGACCCACAAATAATAGGTGAGTCATTTAACCGCCCGCTAGATGATTTGCAGTTGTGGTCTAAGGTGAATTACATTGAGTATAGAACTGGCCTCTATATCGCGCCCGCACCTGATACCGTGTATAATTGGGACGGGGTTACAGATGGTAGCAATATCAATCCGTCCGTCTTTGATATTCATTTTCACACCCTGATTCATCCACGCTCTTCTATCTCTAAATATAACCTAGTTCTTGCTAATAGCATTGGCTTGATTGACGGCGGATATAGAAATGAAATTTTGCTTCGCTTCAAATATATGTTCCAGCCGGAAGATATGTTCTTAGTTCCAGATGCGGGCGCAATGAAGATTTACGGCAGAGTAAATCCAGAAACTATTTATAAAAAGGGAGACAAAATTTGCCAAATAAAAGCCTGCGAGACAACTCCTATTGAATTTGTCCCTGTAGATGACCTAAGTGTTACTGAGCGCAATATGGGAGGATTCGGCTCAAGTGGGGCGTGATTATGAAGTTTTTAGCTGTATTTATTAGCCCTAGCAAGAAACAACCCAAGAGGATAATTACTTGTGAGCACTGCCTACAGAGCATGACTCATAAAGAATATCTGGACGGCGCGAAAAAGGGAACTCTTAGGTTTTTTTCTTTGTTTGTGGATAAGAAAAGGATAGCTAAAACTATTTGTATTAAATGTTTACCAAAAATTATCCGCCTTCTAAGCGGAGCGAAACAAACCCAAATACAAATAAAAGTAGATAAAAAAATAACAACCCATACTTTAGAATTTTAATATGTCAACCAGAATAGAACAAAAAGTAGAATCAATTACCGAACGAATCGAAAAGCTAAAGTCTCATAATTTCGCAAGTCACGACAACGCAAGCGACGCCGCTCAACTACTCGATACAGCGATATCCTCTTTGGAGGAATTCCTTGAAATAGTCGAAAATGACGAGGAAGAGGGGAAGGAAGACACGGTTGACCGTTCAGAATACCCTTGACAGGTCTTTCCGTTTAGTGTAGGGTTTATTTATGTCAGAAGTTTTAGATGCAGTCGAAAATAATTGCTACGTTGTTCGCGGTATCAACTGGCGGGCCACAGTCATGCTCGATGAGGATGACATGGAACTCCCGCTTGACGAGAAGCTTTTGGAGGCGGCAACTAAGGCAATAGAGGGTCTTTACGACCTGTCGGAAATCGAAGACCTTGTAATTGAGGGCGATACGGACGTTGACATTGCCCTAATCGTTGCCCCAAAGGAAGAAGAGGATAACGATGACGCTTATAAGCCCGTCCCAACCCACGTCGTCCTCGCAAATGCGGGATTGTATAGGGCTTCAATAATAGTGGCCAAAGCGTGGACCAAGAAAATGTCTCAAGATGAAAAATAATTACGAAATTGGAGAAGAAGTATATTTCACCCATGCGCTAGACGTAGGGGAGGGAACTATTGTGGCTCTACCCGCGTACAATAACCATTCCGACAGGATGCTTATTCGAGTTAGTAAGCCAGCCAATATCTGCCAAGAGGCTGGTCGTACATATAGTTTTCACTCTTGTAGTATATATCCAAAACTGTATCCTGTCGAGGAAGCACTACCCGTCTTTCCGAGCAACAAATTGTTATCCGAGATAACTGATGAAACTGTGCTATTAAAGCCTAGTTGGAGAAACTTATGGGGGCTTATTTAGTCATCCAATCTTGTAGCCTACGCCACCAAGGACGATAGGGGATATCTTCTGAGTTTTTGGCTGCTCTTTCTTTTGCGCGCTTGATATCGCTTTCGGTCAATAATAATTCGATTGCTTCATTGTCGGTATTGTATATTCTTACGCTGAAATAATTACTGTTTGACCCAAATTTTGGGTTTTTGTTTTTTACTAATTTTAATTTTCCGAAACCCTTATAGCTCATAATAAATATTACACTCGAAAAGGCGTTGACAAATCTTTTATCTTGACACCCCGCGCTGCCCGTGATAGGATTTTCACATGACTACGGTATATAAAGTGGTTAGGAGAAACAGGGGAGGGTTGTTCTCTTGCCAAATGTCCCCCGGAGTGGGCTTTATTGGACTTCAATATCGCCCCGGCGTTAAAACCGTCCCTGAGATTCCCAACTCTAAATTATTCGCTTTTTCGACGTATGAGGCGGCGGAGGAATACTCAAAATACTCAAAATACGCTCTTACACAGGAGATATGGGAAGCCTCTACTTCTGATGCGCGGCGATATTCTGGCTCATTGTCTGGAACAGCCTCCAATATGACGCTTTTCATGGCCGAGGCTTTTTGGACTAATTTAGCGAATAATATAAACATCTATACTCTTGGTGCTGATGCCCCGGAGGGGACAGTCCTTTGTCCCGATATCACCCTTATTAAAAAGCTATGAAAGAAACCTTCTATAATTACCGTCTCTGCGACACTGATAAAAACGAATATTCAGGTAGCGTCATACGTCTGTCCGAGCGCGAGGCTGATATCTTCAATCGCGCTTATGCGACGAATCGTACTCCTTATCGCTACGTGAAAACCGCAAATGACAAACGTGTTCGGGGAAAATCGCGAAAATGAATTATGGAACAGGCTACGCCCCCGCCAGTTGAGCAGAAGCGCATGGTTCGCATTCCGTCCTCGCGCTTCACGAGCGAAAACAGCGCAGACACTAATCGCGTATTCTTGTGGGAGGCGTCCGAAAATCCTCCGTTCGTCAAGGCAATTAATGGCTGGAAAATAGTAGGCTACGGGAAGGCTCCGTGGCCGAAGGGCGACAGTGATTTTGCTGTCATGTTCGAGAAGGAGCTACCAGCAGGAGGCTACCCCTCTCATAGAGGCGAAGAAATGGAGGAAGGTACCCGTATCTGGCACCACATGGACGAGAAGTGGTTTCGTTATGCGGGCATTGTAAAACAAAAAACCTGAAATGAAAATAACAATCGAAAAAACTTACACCTTTAATATCGCTAAAGAGAAAAAGCGGCTGAAATCCTGTTTCGACGGAGATATTCTGGCGCGGCAGATGGCTCTGTTGGAAGCATTTGCTAATGGTAAATTTTCAAAGTTCATTAAGCTTTACAATGCTCTTCCTTATGACACGGGTGAATTCATTCACGAACAGGAATACGTCCATCATTTGTTTGTGGAGTTTGTTAATGATTGCCTAACAAATGGGCAAAAGGTTGTCAAAATAGAACATTAATATGAAGGCTTTTATCCCATTACTTTTACTGGCAGCGTGCGCCGCAGCCCAAGAGCCTGATTTCAAGCTCGATATCGGGCGCAGGGGTAACCATTCCAAGGTGACGCTCCACAACCCAAATAATCTCCACGTCGCCCTACAGGTCAGTTTTGACCTGAAAAACTGGACGTATTTGGGAAGCACGACAAATAGTATTCAAGTATTCGAGCATTGCAATATCATTACTCTCACAAATGCGGCGTTCTATCGCGCCCGCCTGTGGAACGGCCCGAGAATTCCTATGCAACCCCCTTGTCCCTAATAAATATAAATAATTATGCAAACAGTATATAAAGTCGTCAGAAGAAGCTGTAACGGACAGTTAATCTCAGCTTGGGTTAATCTGCCGTCGAGTTTGAACCCAAGCGCAATCGGACTCGTCTATCCTCTCGGTGAGTGGACCTATCCCAGCGTTCCAAATTCATATCTTCTAGCCTTTGAGACTTATCGCGCGGCAGAGAAGTGGAAGAACTGTATGGTTTGGGATAGCACGGAAATATGGAGGGCTGTTGCTAGGAAAACTCGGCCCGCCGCAAGTAATTTTTTGACCACCAAAAGAGGCACGACGCGCGAAGATACCTTAGCATATTGGAATTCCGTCAGAAGGGGCACTGTAGAGAGATTTATAGAAGAAATGGCTGCAAGGCAACCCATGCCCGCAGGCTCCTTGTTCTGCTCGTCTTTGAAATTAATAGAGCGCGCCTAAACTTTTCGAAAAATTTAGTTGACGCGCCCGTTCCCCTACGGTACAAAAGAATCACAAACTATGATTACTAAGCAAGCCCCCATCACTCACAGCGCAACCGGAGTTCAGGCGTCGGGTTCTTTCGGTATCAAAACCGAAGACCTCTCTACGATTTTCCACATCCTGCGCAACCAGCTTTACAAAGACCCGCGCATGGCTGTTCTTCGTGAGTATTCCTGCAACGCCGTGGATGCCAATGTTGAAGCGGGTCGCAGGGCCACGCCCATTCACGTTACCCTTCCTACTGGCTTTTCGCCCGTACTGAAAATTCGCGACTTTGGCAACGGTTTGTCTAGCGAGGGTATTTTCAACGTGTACGTCAACTATGGCCGCTCTACGAAAGGCAACACTAACGATGCCATCGGTATGCTTGGGATTGGTTCCAAGTCCGGCTTTTCTTACGTGGATTCGTTCGTCATCACGTCTTATCATGGTGGCAAGAAAACCGTTTACGCTGCATTTATTGACCCGTCCCGTGTCGGCGCGGTCAACAAGCTCTCCGAAGAAGATAGCTCTGAGCCTTCTGGCATCGAAATTGCTGTTCCCGTGAAGAATCAGGATATTGACTCCTTTTACTCTCGCGCGATGTCTCTTTTTATCAATTTTAAGGTCAAGCCTAAGATTGACGGTTGGGGCGCATACAAGCAGTCCGAATTCGACAAGAAACATCAAGAGGCGCAGTCTCGAAAGGACGGGTACCGCACTGGCGTCTCTTCCTCCGTTCTTATCATGGGTAGCATTGCGTATCCTTTTGATACTAGCTCATTTTCGACTAACGACCTTACCCCTCTCCACCATGAGTTGATTTCCAATGGCGTCGAAATTGAATTCAATATCGGAGATTTGGAAATTGCGGCTTCCCGCGAAGCCCTGCAATATACGGACGCGACTCGTCGTTCCATTATCAAGAAGCTCAACGAGATTATCGCGCTAATCCAAAAAGACTTCCAGAAAAAGGTTAAAGAATGTAAGTCTCTTTTTGATGCTAAGTTGCTTTGGCAGTCTGTCAACAAGTACGACAGCGAGTATCGTAATTTGCGTCAAATTATCGGGAAGGCTATTACTTGGAATGGCAACGAAATTCCTAATGACCGTTTCGATTTTGGCGCATTTACTATTCCTCCCCAAAGCACCAGCGCCCTCAATGGTGTAAAGACGACGGGCGTTCAAACTGAGCCTGACTTGGTTTTGGCGTGCTTTTCTAGGTCTGGATATAGCCGAGTCAATGGCATGGCCGTTAAGGTCATTCAGGCGGAAAGTAATGTCGTTTTCGTAGAGAATGATTCTGGTCTTATCAACGGTATCAAAAACCGCGTCGTGCCCCTTATTGAAGGGCAGCGTAAGGCTAAGGTTTATCTCCTTACTTTCGCTAACTCCGCAGCCAAGAAGAGGGTTCTGGATGTTACGGGTTTTGACGCGCCACTCGTGCCTATCTCTACTCTTAAGGCCGAGCCGCTGAGTAAGTATTATGGCTCTAGTGTTGTGCCGAATAAGAAGCACTCTACTAACACCTTTACCTTTGTCAGTAATCCCAATAATGGGTCTTACCTCAACAGGAATGTTGATTTTTGGGAGCAGGCGGATGTAAACCCCAAAAAGGATACTGGCTATTACCTTGAGATTGACCGTTTCTCATTCGTTTTGCCGAATCAGCAGACATACTATCGTGACGCGCGCCACATCAACGACATTATCGCTGCCATGCGCGCCGCTGGGGTCACTGTTCCGCCTGTCATTTATGGCTTCAAGAAGAGCGCGGCGGAGGCTGCAATTAATAACAAGAATATGGTCAATATTTTTGTATATTTCGAAGAGGAATTGAAGAAGCTGGCCGCTCAGAAGCACGGGGCTTTTCTCAAGGCTCGGGAGCGGCGTCATCTTATTAATACTAGCCTTTCAGTTCATTTCCTGAGCAATGAGAGTTCTTATCTCGGACTGGACGCTAGACTTGATGCGTTTTTTGATAAGTATCGTTCCTCTTACATTTCCGGCGCTAATCCGTCTGATGTTCCGTTAATTCAGGAGGCTTTTAAGACCCTTAACGTCTCGGCGGATAAGTATTTCCCTGAATATGATGCTACGGCTCTCAATCGGGACTTGTGCGCGCTACGCTCACTTTTCCCTCTTATCAGTCATATCTTTAACGAGGGATTCATTGCGAGCGCGGCTTCGACGAAAATGTTTGTCGAATACATCAAGCTTGTTAAGGCCAATGCCGAAATGGCGGAGACTATCAACAAGCTCAGGCCATAAATATTAATATTTGTCCCCGCCCTTTTGTCATAGTTTGGGCGGGGAATCACGGAGCGGACGGCGAGTGTCGTCCGCTCTTTTTCTTTTACTTTTTTGTTGACATTTGAGTACGAGTGTTCTAGTATAGGTTCACCATGAAGATTATCGCATCTAACGTCACAAACTCCAGCGCCATTTTCGTCACCGATAATGGGCAAACCTTCGCCATTGACACGTCCCATCCTAATTTTAAGATGGTTGTCAGTGCATACAAGAAGCAGAATTTCGATGAAATCCTCGGCCTGCTTGATATTCGTAAGGCTGTTTCTACAGTCACTTCCGGTCGAGTAACCGTTGTCGGAGAACAGGTCTTGTTCGATAACGAACCTGCCCACGGTTATCTCGTTGACCGCATCCTTCACACGATGCGAGAGGGCTTGCCCTTCAAGCACTTCCTCGCGTTCCTTGGGAATCTCAAGTTGAATCCCTCCAAGCGCGCGGTTGATGAACTTTATCAGTTCCTCGATTCGAATAATGGCAAGGGTTCTAATAAAACCTCTTTCCCGATTACTGAGGACGGATGCTTCCTCGCCTACAAGGGTGTCCAGAATGATTTCTGGTCTATCACCGGGGGCAAGATTCGTATCCTTAAGGGTAAGGTCAACGCGAAGGGTCAGGTCTATAACGGCGTCGGTGAATACATCGAATGCGTGCGCAATGACGTTGACGACGACAAGAACCGCACTTGCTCCGATGGTCTGCATGTTGGAAGCTACAACTATGCCAGCGATTTCCGTGGCAGTGGTAAGCTCGTCGTTGTTAAGGTCAACCCGAAGGACGTTGTTAGCGTCCCTGTTGACCACAACTGTCAGAAGCTTCGTACTTGCGCCTACGAAGTCTTGAGCGCGGAAGAGCGCATTCTGAGCGACGTTCGCGACGTGAAGTACGACAGGGTTGCGAAGGCTCGTCAGGCTCGCCTTGCGAATGGCCAGTTTGCCCCGAAGGCCAAGACCGGCCAGAAGCGCGATAGTAACGGTCGTTTCGTCAGTCAGTAAGTCGGTGCGTTAGTTCATACGGGGGAAGCGGGTTATGTTCGAGTGACCCGCTTCCCTTTTTTATTAATAAAATCTTAGAAGCAATTCAGAGCTTGACAAAAGAACCTCCCATTGGTAAAATGGTACTACAATGAAAAACGAAATAGCCTACAGGTACGGAATCGCTCTCGAATCAGTGGCGCGGCTCAACCTTCGCTACTCCTTTGTTTCTAAGGATAATGACACCGAGCGTAAAGTTATCGGGAAAATCACAGATAATCTTCGAGAGCTTAACGCTACCAGACTACTTTTTCTAGTTGGCGAAATAGACCAGAGCACGTACAAGGAACGATACGAAAGCCATTCTGCAAATCTGGCGTCTCTTTTCGAGCTACTCGGCACCACCTATCACTTTTAACATGAAAACCCTCAATATCTCCCTTCTCAATGCGCCCGTGGATGTAATCGGGCACTGCTGCAATTGCCAAAATACAATGGGTTCTGGTATCGCGCGCTATCTGCGTGACGAGTGGCCCGCCGTTTATGATGCTGATACCGAGGCGACGAAAGCGGGGAAAGTCGCGCTTGGCAAGTTTTCTGTCGCGAAACTGTCTGTACCGGGCGTCCAAATTAAACGAGTTTTTAATCTCTATGGTCAGGACTTTTACGGGGCTGGGTCGCGCCAAGTGAATTACGAAGCCATGTTCACCGCCCTAGATGGCATGGCCAAGCTCATTAAGGAGAAGGGCATTCCCCAAGGCTTCAAGTCTGTAGGCTTCCCGCATGGGATGGGTTGCGTGCGCGCCGGGGGCGACTGGAGAATCGTCGAGAAGATGATTGAAGTGGCCTTTGATAATGCCGGGCTTGAAGTATTTATTTGCAAATATGAGCCGAAGGAAACCCTGTATAAGTAATATGGAATACTACATTAGAAACTACTCGTATGCAATATTTTTGGGTGGGGCAGTCTCCGCCTTGGGATACGATTTCCTTACTTGGCAGTGGTGGGCGGTGTGTATCCCGACTATTTTTCTTGTCTCGTGGCGGGAACTTTAATTTTGTTCAAATTCGACGTTCTTTCTATCCCTCACTGAATATGGATAAATTACCCCTTGGATGGAGCCGTGTCGGACTCTACGTTTATTATCGGCAGGGCGGTGGTATTTCGTCTTATGATGAAGCCGGGTTGAGGCTCTGTATTTCAGAGTATATTTCGAACTCTTCCCGCGCCCGCTTTGCTAATGATGGGCGCTTTTGTGACGATAAAATGTTTTTTGATGGTTTGAAATATTTGATGACTGGATTGGAATTGTTTTTTGTTGACTCAGAGCGCCCCGAGGCGTAAGATTAGAACATACCATGAATGAAACAAAATGTTCTACTTGCGGTGCCCCTGAGCATGTTGCTAAAGAGCGAAACGCTCATATCGAAACTCTTAAAAAACAAGGAGTTAGCATAGATGATTCTGAAAAATGCTCGCTCCCTTCACCGACCAATTTGGCCTATCCTACTGCCTGTGACCATCTATAATATCTTCACTCTGAGTAAAGAAAAGGCTCCAAACTCTCGAATTAATTAGTTGACAATCACTCACCCTTGGTTTAATCTCATAACATCATGTTGAACGAAACGCAAAAAGACATCATCAACGACGCCATAGCGCAACTCTTGGCGGGGCAGTATAAAGCCATCACTGGTAATATCCTCGTTTACGAGAATATATTCGACGAGTCTCCCCAGCAGGTTCTTCGTGAAAAGCCTTGCACAATTTGCGCGAAAGGGGCTTTGTTCGCCAGTAAGATTCGCTTGTTTAATAATATCACGCCATTACAGGCGTCTAATGTCATCCCCGACCACGCGGGCGTCTTTACTTATAGCGGAGAGAGTCTCCTAGCTGAATTTGCGCCCGAGCAGTTGTCCGAGATTGAGGCTTTGTTTGAGCGGGCGGCTTATTTTTTTCTACGTGATGTTATTGGCGACCGTGCTTTTGAGTTGGCCAATTTCTCAAGACGATATCTGCCAGACGACGAATTCTCGCGGATGATGTGGATTCTCCTGAGATTTCGTAAGAACGGCGGTAAGAAGTTCAATCTCAAAAACACGAACACTGGCGTCACCAATTTCAGCCGCTTCGACATCCAGAAGGGGAAGTTCGTATGAAAATCAATAAAAAGAAATTCCTCGAATGGCTTAGCGCCCAGCCTGACAGTAGAACTTGGGATTATTGCGATATCTCTGAATGCGTTGGAGCCTCTTTCTGTAGGGAAGCTTTGGGGAAGAATACTATTTGGTCTAGTATGGAGTTCCGACGCGAGGGGGATGAGATATACTTTCCCATCCCTAAGTGGCTTGAGGATGCACTTCGCGTACAGACAGAGAGAAGCCGCCTTATTAAAGCGCGGGCGCTCAAGTCTTATTTCCGCGCGAAGGCTTAATTATGGAACAATCAGAAATTGACGAATTGCGCGTGAAGGCTAAGGCTTGGGATGTCGCTTATCCCGCGCTGATATTTCTATCGCAAACTGGTATGCTACCTTCGGCTGGGTTGGAAGATATCCGCCGCGCCGTGGATAGTTATTCCCGGTCGGGTACTGAGGAATAATCTATTAGTATGATTTATACTGAAACCCTAAAATCCTTTTTCGAGAAAGCTGGCGAAGAGCAGAAGAAAAACAGTCACGGTGTCTTAAGCTCGCTCAAAAACTGTTTCGCGCCCGTAAAGGTAGAAGAGGGTTTCTATACTCGTATCTCTACCAAGGGAGAATTCAATTTATTTGATTATGGGGCTGGTCTTTATTGCGTCAAAATTTTTACTTGTGCCCACAGCCTCGAACAAGATGGAGCGGCAAAACCCAATATTAAATGGTCAGTGAAATTCCATGTCGGGAATCTTGATGATATGTCGTGGGGCGCATGGAGTAAGTTTTTTGACACTAAAGAAGAAGCCGTTGTCTTGGCCGAAAAACTTGCGCCTATTTTAGAGGATTTAGCTGTTATGCCTACCGAAAAAGAACTTAACGAAGCACTCCGACCCTTCGGTATGTATGGAGAATGCGAACCTTAAGAATTAAGGAATCTAAAAATTCATTAATATGAACAAATTGTCTTTTGCAAAAATCTACCGCACGGTGTTTGAGATTATCGTTAGTATATCTTTCATCGCCCTTGTCTGTTGGATTGTCATAGACCTATTACTTACTGTTGCCACGGCGTTGGGTAAGTGGTCTGTGACCGTAAATTTCAGGGGGTTCAGGGAGTCGTCTGTAACAGAAATGATTTTCCTCGCCGCCATCGTTATTGCCTGCGCGCTCTATTCTTGGTCTGAGCGAGTTATAAGTCAGCGAGAGAAAAAGGAGTCGGAGTAATATTTTTGAGCGCGTGGCGGAAAGGTAACGCCTTAGTGATGACCCTTGCAACTGGCCACTGCAAACCGTCGTTGGCAGTAGGGGATGCAGGTTCAAATCCTGCCGCGCCCATCTTTTTATTAATATTAAGAGGTTGGAAGTTTCCCCTTTAGCCGCCTGTAAGCCCCTTGTAAGCTCTCAAAAAGCTCCCTTGAGCAATTAGGTTAAGCCCCTTTGTAAATTACCTCTAGGAGCGTCCTAGACGCCCTGTGAGGCGTTTTGTTTTATAGGTGGACTCTGGTTACTCCTAGTGCTTAGGAAGCCCTATAAACAAGTGGAAAACGTTAGTTTTCCCTTTGTTTTGGGCTATTTTATCCTTTCTTTCTCCTTAGCAGGTATATAGGCAGAGTAGGGGGAGTATAGAGAGTAGGAAGGAGTATTGGGATTGATTTGGTTTTTTTGATGTTGGGGGTATTGGGTAGCCTCGATTATTTATTTATTTTTATCCCGCGCGTCGGAATTCTTTACACTTTCCCACCCAAAACTGTAAACTTTCCTTACACTTTACCCCAAAAAACAACAAACTGTAAAACTTCCTTACACTCCAATAAAAACACAAACAACCCCACACCACAACATATAGTGGTCTGTTGTTTTTCGCCTTTTACGTGCCGGTGTGTGTTTACCCCTAGTGCTGACACAGCCTTTTTTTCAAATTTCCCAATGATTTGGCATGTGTTGTTTTTTGACCAGTGTTTTGTTTGTTTTGGTGGGCTATACCATATATTGTGGTATCGCCCCGCAACTCCCAAGAAAATATCAAAAAACCCAAATATAGGGTAGTGTAATTTACGGTATGCGCCACACCCGATATTCGACGAAAAGGCCGAAAATAAAAATAACTGAAATAAAAGAACCGGACGTATTAGGATGGTGTTACGCCGACGGGATAATAGAGATTGACCCGAGGCAAAATGACAAGAACTTTTTTTTGACTTTATGCCATGAACTTATTCATCATCATTTTCCAGACATAAGCGAAAAGGATGTAATCAAGATGGAGAAAATCATGGGCGAAGAGCTTTGGAATCGTTCTGTAAAGAAGGTTATCGCAAAACATAAAAAGCGCGAGTAATATAGTGTAATACTTCATGTATGGATTTACTCATATATGATATTTGCACGAAACGGAACATAGCGATTACATCTGATGGAATAACTCAAGCGGCCCGAGAACTCGGGATTGATTATACTGCATTATATAAATTAAATAGCGGCGGCCATATTAACAACCGCTACATTTTAGATTCAGATAAAGATAAGTTGTTCGTGTTAGTAGATTTTGATACCAAGCAGGAATATGAATGTATATCGAATAAGTCTATATTTGTTCATTTAGGGCGTCCCTATAATACAAATGAGGGTAAGTACGTGGACGCCTTACGAAGAAATAGGCAAACGGTGGCGACGATTTGCGGTCGCGCGTTCCACATTAAAGGGCAGACCAAGCAGAGAAGAGTCCCCAAATTAAAAGCCGCAAGTCCAGAGTATGAAAAACAATTACACTTGGCATTTTTAAGAAGGAAAATGGCTTCGAGGCTACGTTGTAGGATAGGAAAAGTTATAAAGTGTAAATCTTTAATAAAAACACAAAGTAGTTTAAATTTATTAGGTTGCTCTTTACCTTTTTTCATTGGTTATATGGAGGCCCAATTCAAAGACGGAATGACTTGGGAAAACTATGGCCAGTGGCATATTGACCACAAAATTCCCTTGGCATCAGTAACAAACGAAGACGACCTTATCAAACTATGTAATTATAAAAATCTACAGCCGCTTTGGGCCAAAGAAAATATAAGTAAAGGAGATAAAATAGATGGATGATTCTAAAACCGCCAATTTAATTGCTAAAGTACCCCTAACGCGCGAATTTTTATTGAGTCGCGGGCGCTGTTGTCATAGCGGTTGTTTGAATTGTCCTTATAACTGGTGGGACGAAGAGTGGTTTAAGGAGTGGGAGCGGCTGGCTGGATGCGTAAATCCCCCGTAATTTCTTTTTTCTCGAAATAACTTGACTTTTTGGTTGGTTTGGGATATTTTAGGAGAATGAAGGGCACTTTAGCTGTTTTTTGGATGTTTTCATTGTTTTTGGCCTTTACGTTTGGCGACGTGGTTGGGACCAAAAACATGCAGACTCAAGCAGTTACCCTCAACTACGGGTATTACATAAACGAACGCTTCGTATGGGATATCACGTTTTCCCCATATTTTACTAACGGCTCAAATAACACGAAATAATTTTATGGCTCAATTTATCTCTCTATTTATTATCTTTTTAGTTATGTTCTGTTTTGGTGCAATCGTTGGCGACACGATGGGCATCCGCAGCGGGACTTTGAAGGAACAGGCTATCAAAAGTGGGCACGCCTACTACCATCCTCAGACGGGCCAGTTTACTTGGCACGAAACCTGCATCACAAATAGGTAATTATGGCAAAATCTTCTGAATTTCTATTAAAGCTTTGGGAACTGCGTTATAAGCGCGCGTTCGAATTCCTTATCTCCAAACAGGAACCAAATTCAAAGAAAATCATCCTCGACCCAAATAAACGGGAACACGGGATTACGACTTCCTTTGCGCGCGAAGTTATTTCGCTTGCTGAATCTGAGGACCAGATACCTGACCCAATCAGCGCCCCGGATAAAAACCCAGCCCAAAGCAAGGCGCGCGAATAAATATTAATAAATATTCGCCGCCAAATAAGTCTTGACTTCCCTGTTCCTTTATCTCATTCTCCTAACAACTATGAAAAAGTTCATCCTCACAATACTCACCGTGCTCATCGTCTTCACCCCCGCGTTTGCGGACGAGGCTCCCCAAAAGACAGTCAACTCAGCACTGGCCGACGCCATTGTTTCAGTCTCCCAAAAAACCGGAGAGGTCTTTGACTTTACTGTGGCTGGAGTTTCGCGCGCTATTGATATGGTCGAGAAGGAAGCTCCCAAGGTGGTAGAAGAGTTCCTTACTTGGCGGTTTATTCAGGCGTTGGTGCCTTTTTGGGGTTGGTTTGATTTTTTGCATCATCCTACTCGTTATAATGTATCAACTCTATCGTTTCTGTAAGTCTGATAAATATGATGATTTTAATCATTCTTTTGCAGTGGGCATGGGTCATACTCTGCTTATACCCGCGTTTCTCTTCACATTTTGTGGTGCTGTCTATAACAATGGGATGGAAATGGCTAAAATCAAGTACGCCCCGCGCATCTATCTCATTGAAGAAGCGGCCAAGCTTATCAAAAAGTAATTGAAAATTAATACTTGACACCCTCGTACTCCTTTGCAATAATTACCTCAACATGAATACTACTACTGTTCCAACAACTCCTACCGCTCCGACCCCCAAGGGCAAGCGTGGTCGTACCCCCGGTGCCACGTCCTATCTGATTGTCCCGCTTGGCGCGCTTGCCAAGGCTGGCCTTTCCGATACCGCCCCCATCGTCATTTCCCGACGCTGGGCGACTGAGGCAAAGCTGAATTTGGGTGATGCTGCTGTCAGCGCCGATGCTGGCACCGCATACCGAAAGGCGGCGATTGTCCCAGACATCGTTGTGTCGGCAGTAAACCTCGGTGATGAGTCCGCGAGTGCGGAAGCTCCCAGCGCCGCTATCGTCGAAGATGACGCTGCGCCCGCTGGCACCGAGACACCCGTAACCCCGTAATCAGGAAATAAGTGTCCAAACCACTGCATTTCTGGCAGATTCACCGCAAGGTCTGGAATCGCGAGTTTGACTCCCTCGAACCCCGATTTCAAGCCCGCGTGACCGATGACCAGATGAGCGATGAGTTTGAAGTTTTTTCTGCAATGGTAATGGCGAAGACTGAGGCCATTTTTGTTGATGCAGAACATACTTTGAATGACCCCTATCGCTGGAAGATGCCCTTCGGCCCTCGCCGCCGTCGGCGCTAATCCCTCGCGCCCCACCGAGCAAAATTGTGGGGCTTATTTTTTTCGATTTTTATGTTGACTCGCTGCAACCCCTAAGTTAGACTGTTGAAACTATGACAAACGCCACTACCTTCCTCGAATCCATCATCGGCCAAGAGCGCGCCAAGCGCAAACTCGGCAACCTGCTCGCTGGTTATACCGCCACGCAGTATATCCCTAACCTGCTCTATGTCGCTCCCAAGGGACAGGGCAAAACCAAGATTGCGCGCGAAACCGCCAAGGTTCTGCACCAGAAGGACACCTTCGATGGCAAGGGCAACCCGCAGCCCAAGCCCTATGTCGAAGTGAACGCTTCCTCCATTAAGAACCTGAAACAGTTCTGGAATGGCGTTGTCATTCCCTTCATGGCGGATAAGCCCGTTACGGTCTTTATTGACGAGGCATCCGAACTGCCGCGCGATGTGACGATGGCCCTACTCACCATCGCGGAGAACAACGACGCCAAGCGCACCACGTATTCCTATGACGACTATACGGTGGATTTCGATTGGACAGTCCAGACGCTTCTGCTCGCCACTTCCGAGCCGCAGAAAGTGTTCCACGCCCTTGCTGACCGTTTCGAGAAGGTCGAATTGGAAGACTACACCCATGATGAGCTTTCGCGAATTCTGGTGAAGTCTATCAAATCGCCCATTAAGTTCAAGGCTGCGACGCTTCGTGATATCGCCTCTGTTCTGCGTGGCAATGCCCGTGCCGCCGTTCGCATGGCGGAGCGCATTGAGACTCACGCCAAGGTGAATAACCTCAAGGAATTCACGATGAAGGATTGGGAAGTCCTCCGTTATGACATGGGTATCTTCCCTTTGGGCCTGACGCCCATTGAAGTGAATCTGCTCCGCAAGCTCACTGACGGCCCCAAGTCTTTGACCTGTCTTTCTGCGAAGTCTGGTATGTCCAAGGAGGCATTACAGCGTGACGTTGAGTTATATTTACAACGACATTCGCTTTTAGAAATTACTACCGAGGGTCGTACCATCACGGGCGAGGGTCGCAATTACTTGACTCGCCTTGACGCCGCCACCGCTGCCGCCGCTCAGGTGGCCCCAAAGAAGTGATATTTCAATGGAATTTTGGTAGTCGGTAAATAAGCGCATAGTAAGGACACACTGCCTGTAATGGGTGGTGTGTCTTTTTTGGGGTAAGTTTGGGTGGGTACCTATTAAACTTACCCAATAATAATAAAATCACTTGACCTTCCCACTCTCTCCTACTATACTCATTTTAATATGAAAACTTTTACAATCGCAACCGCAACGTTCAATGCTACTGAAGTTCAGGTGATTACAATGTTCGGTACTCGAATTCAAGTGGTTCTTCGTCATCGCCAAGACACGATAGATATCACTTTCAACAAACTCGCGGATACGGAAACGCACTACGCTCAAGCTGTGATTGATTGGGAAGCCTGCCTGAAATAAAAATTGCTTGACCCGCTCCATCCTTTCATTCATACTACCTATATGGACAAACAAGCTATTTTCAATCGTGTCGCGCTTCACCTTTTGACTCAGAACCGGAGGTCGTCTGCGCCAGTTACGGGTTCATGTCTTTATCGCCAAGACAAAACGTCCACTTGCAAAATCCGTTGTGCAATGGGTATTTTTATTCCCGATGAAGAGTATAATGTCGTATTCGAAGGGATGGCGGCAGGAACGGGGATGCTCACTTTCGGGCAGAATGAACCGGATAAAAAGAAATTTTGTGATATCCTAAAGAAAAATACTGGAGCCGAGAATATGCGAGATTTTGATTTTTTGAGGGATTTGCAAAACATCCATGACTCTACTCCTATCGAGAACTGGTCCTCGGCTCTTATCTATCTTACCGAGGTACATGAGCTTGACCCCTCTGTAGTTACAAATTTTCAAAGTCCCGCTTGACAAAGGGATACTCGTCTGGTAATTTATAAATACTATGACAGCAGCCGAAGCCATCGAGCATCTTCAAACATATCCCCCAAACGAGAATCTCATTGTCGCATGGTGGGAGAAGAAAGACTTCCCCACCATCAAGAATGAAGATTGGGCCGCAGCCAGCGAACACGCAGAAGACAAGACTGACTGGAGCCATACTCACGAAGCTCTCGAACAGGAGATGAACCATTATTTGAATTACTAAAATGGACATCCGTACTCCTTCTGACATGGCTCTCGCACAGCGCATGGTTCGGGAGCGCATCGAACACTACCTCCAAATCGCTGAGAAGCACTATAAAAACAAGTACCCCCGGCCCGCTATTCAGTGGTCGCTAAGGGGTACGACTGCCGGGAAAGCCTCGGCGGGCGAAAAGAAGATTTGGCTTCACCCTCAGTTGATGCGGGAGAATTTCGATGATTATTTAGTCAAGACAGTCGGGCACGAGGTCGCTCACCTAATCCAATACTGGGAATTTGGTTACGAAGATAACCCGTCGCATGGGCCAAAATGGCGCAATGTGATGTATGCCTTCAAGCTCCCCGCCATCCGTTGCCATAACTACGATGTCTCAAAAGTACCCACTCGGCGCAAAGCCAAGCCCTCGGCCCCCATTGATTTGGGCGATGGTGTGCGCGCGGTTGCTCTGGGTGGGGTGCGATTGATTCAGTTTTAGCTTGACAAGCCTACTTTCTAAGGCTAACATATAAAAGATGTTCCCAGCATTTTGTCTTATCGCATTGATAGTATTAGGAGTTTGTATCGTTTATGAGAATATCTAACCCACCCAGTTTCCCAGCAGAATCCATTCGATACTATGCCCATAAGGCGGGGGTATCGTTCAAGCAAGTGGGGGAGATGTTTATCCTTGAGCGGGCGGGCAACAGGCGTGTAGTCAGTCTCGCAGCAGCCAAGGAATCCATTGACGAATTAGCAAGAATTCCCTTGACACGGAGACTCCCAAACGCTAAGATATAAATATGGTATCTTCAATTTCTGTCAATGTCAAGCGTAGTATCGGCAAGTATCCCCGCATTGTTTTTTATCCAACCGAAAAACTGGCAGTGTTACTGACTGGAACCAAGGTCGGTAAGGCCACGGGCTTCGTCGTGAATAGCGCACACGCCGCATTCAAGGTGGGCGACTTCTCCGAGGGCTGGGATGAGGCCGCTTCCATTGACCTTGACGGCTCCATCACCCTCAAAAACGAGTAATTTTTTATTGCTTACTGGTATAACACTGTGTAATACAGGTATATGCCAGAAGACGTTAGTGAACTCCATAAAGAGTGGAGAGCAATAATAATTAGCGAATTGAGCGGACTCAAAAGCAGCGTCGAAAGCCTACGAAAAGAGATAGGCGACGTTAAAACGACGGTCGCTCAAGCCGCCGAAGTGCAAAATCTTCGCATTGAGGTAGATAAGCTCAAGGAGTTCAAATCTAAAATCATTGGCATTACTATAGCCCTTAACGCTACAGCGGCTATTTTAGCTTGGGTAGTTTCAAATATTGCCAAATAACATGATTTCGACTCAGTTAAGAGATATCACATGCAAACTTTCCGAACTTGAAATAAGAGTTGATGCGGCCCTTACTGCCGCCGGGGTTGGTGTCTGGGAATGGGACTTGAAAACTGGTAGGCTCTATTGGGATAAAAGGATGTTTGATATTTACCAAATCAACCCAAATGATTTTAGCCATAAATATAGTGAATTCCGGGCGCTCATACACCCAGACGATGTAGAAAGAGTTGAAGCCAAAATAAACGACTGCATCACCCGAGACGAGCAATTCGTCCAGTATTTCCGTATCAAAAACCCCACAAATCCTTCCGGCTGGAAATACATTAAAGGGAAAGGCAGTGTATTTCGAAATAAGAAGGGCGAAGCGTTATACATGGCTGGCATCAACATGGAGAGTGACTGCCCCGAAGAGTGGCTCAAGACTCAAGTTGGCGCTTAAACACTTGCCTGTTGTACGCTCCGCGCCCTCGTTTGCTCGGGGCGACTTGCGTAACCACGAGGTTACGGGGAAGCATCACCCTCGGTCGAGATATTGATTTCTTTTTCATGTTGTTAATATACCCCATATTTATTCAGTCGTCAACAAAAAGTTTTAGAAATTTTCTGTTGACTTGTGAGTACCTATCCTCTAAGATGTCTTCAATATGAATAACATATTTGGTAACATCCTCGTCGCAATCGCCGCTTTGGGTATCGCCCTTCTCCTGTTCGGCATCGGTTCCCTACTGCTCGCGATTCCGGTTTACTTCCTTTGGAATGCCGTTGTCCCTGTGATTTTCGGCCTGCCCGTGATTACCTACGTGCAGACGCTTCTGTTGCTTTGGCTTCTGTGCTTTTTGAGGTTGTCGTATGCCAGTACCAATGTCAAGTAAGATTGTCGGTTGCCTGCGTTAGTTGTTCGCGTTAGTTGACCCGCTCCCCCTTTACTGTTTTCGGGGGGCGGGTTTTTTATTTGGTAAGTTTGGGAGGTATCCCCGCCAACTTACAAAAAAGAGAGCGCCCCGGAGGGCGCTCCCGTGTCCGAATTACGGCTTGACGACCGTAACCGTAACTTGGGTCTTTTCGACCGGGGCGGTCAGGAGCATTTCCATCTTCTCCTTAGCCATCACCGCGTCACGCAGCAGCATCAGGATAGCGGCGTTGATGTTGCTTGCCAGTTCCGCGCGCTGGGTGGCGATTTGATGCGTAAGGATGTACGTCGCCGCATTGTAGAGGTTGTAAAGGTTGCGCTCCTTATCCTCGTCGAAACGCGGGTTTTCCCACTCGCTCTGAATGCTCTCGCGAATGCGTTCGGAGATAGCCTTGCGCAGCACGAGGTTTTTCAGGATGACATTCCCCTGCTCGTTGGAGATAGCGCGCTCCATGAAACGAGTGAAAATCGTTGCCTGCCCGTCGAGTCCATTGACAACGCGCTCAATGGCCGCTTCGATTTTGTTCAGGTCAATGTTCGCGTCGTGACGGCCAGACAGCGCAATCGAATCTTCAAGACTCGCCATACCATTCGAGCAAACGAGACGGAGAAACCCGCCGAATGCACTTGCTTTGGTGCTGGTGTCAAACGAGTTGATAAGAGAGATACGATAGCCAACCGTATCACCGACAGACTTGGGCACGAGACGGTCGCGAATGGAGAATTGCCCCATGAAACGAGCGCCGCCGTCAATGGAGATAAGGTTCTCTTCCCATGTCGAGAAGCCGAGTTTCTTGAGCACGTTGCGGGCGCGCTCAACGAGTTCGCCATTTGTCACGATGCGATACCGCTTGGTGACGATGCCAAGGGGATGCGGGCTGTCCTCGCGATATACTCCATAAACGCCAGCAAACGCTGCCGGGTTATCGGTGGGGGCGAGGGGCTTGAGTGTGGGAACGAAGTCCCATCCGTTGTCCTGCTGAATGATTTTCGGCATGACCTAGTTATCTCATGGTCATATAAAAATGGCAAGAGTTTTTTTCGAGATTCTTTTAAGTTTGCGGGGTATCCCTCCAAACTTACAAAAAAAGAAAAAAACCTATTGACTCGCACTGATTCCCTGATACAGTGTCGCCATGCTAACTATTCACGGAGCCACACTAAGCGTTATCAAACGGACATCTGATTGGATTGTCGTCCTAGCCGGAAACGCCCAACAGATTCAAGACGCGCACTATTCCCTTTACAACTGGAATGCAACGAGTATTAAGGAGCCTGATACCATTGACGATACCCGCGTGTCAATCGTATCCGATTTCGACCGTATGCACCAGTATTTTTACAATCGCCTTTTCGCGGAAAAGATGGATTCCACTGACAGGGAACGCTATCGTGGAAAGCGCGCTTGGCGGCACTTCATCGCGAAACACGCCGCCGATTGCGCGGAGTATGCGGATAAGCAAATGGCTACGCTACTCGCGGACGCAGAACACACGGCGCGGCAAGGTTTGAATGACTCCTTTTCGCTTGGTTCCATTATCGCGGAGAAGCCGGACGATGATGCGAAAACGGCATGGTGGCGCGTTGCGGGCGCGATGTAAAAAAACGCTTGCCATTGTCTAGGGATACTGATACGCTCTAATTATGTCCAAACTTTTCTTTGGGAATGGTAACGCGAAACTCGCGCAAGGCATTTTCACCTTTTCAATTCCGTCTGGCCACTCTTGCCCGTTTGCGGGCGATTGCTTGGCTAAGGCCGACAGGGAAACGGGGAAACTTGTTGACGGGAAGAATCAAACCGTCCGTTGCTTTTCCGCTTCTCAAGAGGCGATTTTTAAGAACGTGCGGGATTCGCGATGGAAAAACTTCGATTTGCTGCGCGGGAAAAGTCAAGAGGAAATGTGCGAACTCCTTCGCCTTTCGATGCCTGAATTTGTGGCGATTATGCGCGTCCACGTTTCCGGCGATTTCTTTTCGCAAGCATATTTCAACGCTTGGATGGAAACGGCAAAGGCATTCCCGCGCACGCTGTTCTATGCCTACACAAAGAGTCTGCCCTATTGGATTAACTATGGCGTCTCTAACATTCCCGCAAATTTCAAGCTAACGGCAAGCGTTGGCACGAAAGCTGACGGTCTGATAGCGGCGCACGGTCTTAAATTCGCGCGTATCGTTGAATCTAAGGGGCAAGCGAAAAAACTTGGATTAAAGATTGACAAGGACGATTCACTCGCCTATGGCCAAGACAAGCCTTTCGCGCTGCTAATCCACGGCAACGGCCCGGTTGGAAGTAAGCAAGCAAAACTCCATTACGCGCGGAAAGTGAGGGGCGCACGATGATACCGTTAGGATGCCTTATTGCGCTTCTAGTCATTCTTATCATCATCGGATTAGGTCACGCAAATAACCATTGACGAAAATACAAAAGGGCGCTCTAGCGGGCGCTCTTCCTTTGTAAGTTTGCGGGGTATCCTAGTAAACTTAGAAATTGTTTGACATTGCCAGTTATTCCGATTATTCTTTAAGAACTATGGGCGCAATATCAGTCTTTACTCCACTACCCGACCGCCGCATTGCGGTCGTCCACGAAACCCCCGAGGCTATTAACCGCTTCCGCCTTTCGGCGCTCAAACAGCGTCTTATCCTTGAGGAAAAGGGAATGAAGGTTTCCAAGGGGGCCGAGCGCGCTCAAACTCGCCAAGACCGAATTCGGCGTCAAGACGCGGGCAGAGGCAATCAAAAAGATTTCTGAAATTCTCGCTTGACGTTTCGGCATCCATCTAGTAAATTGATTTCAACATGAAACCGCGCTTTGCAATCCTCACCATCAACTTCACTCCTGAAAACCGCCTGATGAACATTGCCGCGCTGCAAGCGGCATTGCTCTCTGTTTCCGGTGTCGTGTCGGAAGGCACACCGCATGGCAAGTCCATCCTTTATAGTGCTAACATCTCTGCTATCCTTATTGACAGTGATGGCAATGGCAAGGCGGAAATGAGCACTGCCGTAAAGTCGCCGTCAGCGGATAATGCAATGTTCATCTCCTATCTCGTTACTATGGGTTATTCCGTCATTGACCCCGTGAACGATGGCGCATTCTCGATGAACGATGTCGTCAAGTCTGTCGAGAAAAATCTCGAAAAAGACCGTTCACGCGCCAAGTATATTGCGCGCATCAACGAGATTGACGAGCAAATCGCCGCGCTTACGAAGGCCAGAAGGGACTTGCAAAACGAGATGGCCGGATAATGTCTGTCGGTTGGGGGCGCGTGGCTTTCCTCCTTTTGGCCGCGCGCCCCTTTTTTATTCATAAGTTTGGCGGGCACCCCTATAAACTTACCCCAAACAAAAACACAAAAATTCATTGACCCCGGCGCACCCCTAATCTATTATATCTTACGTATGGCAAACAAGAACACCCGCTCCAGAAACGCCTTGGCGCGGAGTGCCTTCAAAAAAGGCAAGGCAACGTCTGAGTTCCTCGTGATGGACTCACGTATCAAAAACTCCAACGGCACCTACGGCACCCGCACACTGTCTATCACCATCGGCGCGCAGCCGCGCAAGAAACCCCTCCGCAAGCAGCATCAGCATCAGGAGCAGGAAACGGAGGTTTCCAATGCTTAGTGCCGAGCAACTCCGCGCGTGCCCTCGCGCCACGGTTTACAAGCTGACCATCAACGAGGCCACTAAGAGGGAGCGGGTTGATACCCTCCACACTGGCGTCATCATCGGCCAAACGAGCACCCATTACAAGGTCTGGAATCCCGACAAGAATTCGGGCGATGGTTCTGACCCTGAATTGGCCGCGCTGTACGCCAAGAATTCGCGGCGCATCTGGTGTGTCGTGCATCCGTCCGTCGCTGAACAAAAGGCTAAAAAGGCTTGACGCGCGCCACCGATTAAGGCAATCTCTCATTATGACTAAGGCTGAATTCGCGTCGGCAATGCGGCAGAGTTTCGTACCGGAATACTTGACGGTATATCCGAAATTCAAGGTTCGCATCGAAACGTTGCTGAGACAGTCTGAGGAAGGATTGCTTGGCGCGCACGGTTGGGCGAATTTTATTACCGTTGTCAATACTTTCTCCATCGTCAAGGGGTTGCCGATGAACGGGCTTATCTCCTATATGAAGGAACAAATGCAGGCTTGCGAACTGTCTGGTAACGTGGCATGAAAATCCTCCCCGAGAAATTCGAGGTTGACCCGGAGAAAGCTTACCTTGCTGTTGCGCCCTCGCCCACGTCTGACATGGCGCTCTTCGCTTACATTCTCGTCCTTACGGGCGACGGCTGGCGCTTTGTAAGGGAGAACGGACGCGCTATGGGTTGCCCCCATAAGAGCGCAGAGCAGGCGATTCAGCAGGTTCGAGCGTTCGGCGCAATGGTATTCGAGGCGGATTCTCTTTTCGATTTCCTTTCTGAGAAAATCAAAAGAATGGTTTGACAAACGCGCCCAAAAAACCTATTCTCTAACTATGGAAATTCTCAAGATTACATCAGGATTTGTGACGCAAACCTTCGATACTGACAGGCAGGCGTGGGTCAATCAGAATTTCACTGCGGGCGATGAGTGCGTTTATGAGGTTGGCGGCGACGAGATTAACGTCGAAGATTTCAGGGCGCGAGTAGTCGGGGGTAAGGAGCCTTATCTTCCCTTTGAGATGAAACAGCCTGACGCGCAACAGCCGCTATCAGTTGAAGAACAGAATCTCGTGAAGGACGTTCTGCGCACTATCGGGAAGGACGAGCAAATGAATTTCGCTTTCGCGAAAAGCCTCGGATACAATGAGCTTGACTTTGACAAACTTTGCGAGGGCATTTTTCAAAAGATGGCTAATGGTCGCGTGACAGTGGAGGAATAACTTTTAGATTGGCCCATAACTCAAACGGTTAGAGTAGTCGTCTCATAAACGAAAAGTTCCCGGTTCAAATCCGGGTGGGCCAACTAAAGTTTTTAAGTTTACGGGGTATCCCAACAAACTTACTATAGAAGATAATCTTTGACAATGGCCGCGTTTCAGGTAATATATCTATATGTCAATTACATGGAACGAAAGACTCGTAAGGGCGAAGAATTTGGCTCAAGAGGGCCACGAATCCATTTCTCACAAAAGGAAGTATTCTGGACAGCCCTACTTTATACATTGCCTAGAAGTGGCGGAAATAGTTTCGAGCGTAACAACGGATGAAGATATGATAATCGCGGCTTTTTTCCACGATTGGGAAGAGGACGTGGCCCCGATTAAACCAGAGTATTCTTTGAACTTAATAGAGAAAAGTTTTGGCAGCAGGGTTGCTAGCTTGGTTGCGGAGCTAACCGACGAATTCATTAAGGAAAAATATCCAGAAATGAATCGCAAGGCCCGTAAAGCAGCGGAGCGGAAGCGATTAGGGGAGATTAGTAGAGAGGGGAAAACTATCAAATTAGCTGACCTTATCTCGAATACCCGCGACATCGTGAAGAATGACCCCGACTTTGCGCGCGTGTATCTCGATGAGAAGGAAGCACTTCTGCCGTATCTGGTGGACGGGCATCCCGACTTGCTGAATCAGGCGACGCATCAATTGCTTGATTCCAAGCGTGTTTTGGGTTTGACAATGCACGTTGTCTCGGCTAAGGTTTAATTATTGAGCGTGTGGCGGAATGTAAATACGCGGGCTAGTGCTGATACTGCTAAACAGTGTTTGGATATTTCGAGCTATCCAAGTCCCAGCCTGCCGAACCGGAGCCGAACCGGATGCTGGATTGCAGGTTCAAATCCTGCCGCGCTCATTTTTAATTGACAACCCATATTGTTTTGCTTAATACTTCACGCATGAAAAAGAAAAGAGAAGTTCGACCCTTTTCCCGTTACATACAAGGGAAAGGATGGCAGGGAACTTTCTGGCCCAAGTATCAGCAAGGAGATACGGTTTACGTTCGCTTGAAGGACGCTTTTGGCCGTCCCATTGGTCCAAAGATGCGCGGCACAATTACTGGCGCAAACCTTGACAGTGATATGAGCTTTGTCTCGTGGCAAGTGTTGGTTCCAAGTATCGGGAATTATCTCCAAAAGTTTGACCCGCAATGTCCGTGGAATAAAAAACATTGACAATCCCGCTCTCCTAATCTACTCTCTAACCATGACTACTATCCAAAAGAAATTCAAAAATAAATTCACCCGCGCCGCTTTCGTTACCTTCCTCGCCCTCCTTGACGATGAAGAGGTCGCGAAGTTGCAGTTGAACACGGACAACTGTTTTATTGGCGCGTTCCTCAAGAAAATCTTTCCCAAGTCGAAGGTCAATGTTGAATGGTTCTATTGCAATGTTGACGATGAGCGGCTTCAATATCCCCCTTGGTGCGCTGATTATTTGAGTTACTTGTTTAAGCTGATGAATGTCGGCTCTCCCGAATTCGCCGCAGCCGCGCGCAAGGCGTCCTCGGAGTGGCTCGCTGAGTATAAGGATTGACAAATTTAAGCGGAATCATGTTGCTCGGCGTGGCAATTAGCGCAGAGCAAGTCACACTTATCCAATTCGGGTTTAAGTGTCTCCCATTTAAGACACTTCTTTTTAGCTATCGAAAAAGACTTTTGTGCTGGGTTGCGGTGATGGAAAGTCAAAGCTCTAAGACTTTTATCGTAGCCACATCTTATACACTTCCCCCCTAAATAGTCAACTGCTTTTTGTTTTAATATGCGCCCGTATTCGAGCACGCGAGCAGATTCACAGGGAGAGCAGCAAGAACGATAATACCGACGACTAGAATTCAACCGAAACTCAGAAAGCGGTTTAAATTCTTGACAACGGATACATTGTCGAGTATTATTTACGATTGGCTTACGATTTTTGACTAGACTCCCGTATGGAGAGCAATCCAAACAATAGGAGCGTCTTGATAGGTTCATGGATTTTCCATCTAGTCTAATAAACTGGCGAAATTCTTTAGAACACCCTTGACAGATTTTTGTCTTCATGGTATCTATTATTACACGTCAAACAACAAAATGAACTGGAAATTTTACAAAGTAGGCGGAATAGTGCGCGACGCGCTTCTGGGAGTGAGGTCTAAAGACCTTGACCTAGTTGCTATCGGCGGCACCTTCAAAGAGATGGAGGACGAAATCATTAAGCGTGGGGGAAAGATTTTTATTTCCAAGCCCGAATACTTAACAGTTCGTTGTAATATGCCGGATGTTGGCGTTTGTGACATTGCCCTAGCTCGTTATGATGGCTCTTATAGCGATGGCCGACGCCCCGATTCAGTAGTTTTCGCCACTTCTATCGAGCAGGACTTGGCCCGTCGAGACTTCACGATGAACGCGATTGCGCAGGATTGCGGTAGCAGCGAATTAATTGACCCTCACGGCGGGCGCGATGATATCCGTTGCAGGATTGTGAAGTGTGTTGGCGACGCTGACGCGCGCATGGCGGAGGATTTGATTCGTCCCTTCCGCGCGATTCGTTTCGCCGTCACAAAGGGCTTCACGATTCACGGAGCAACTGAGAAGGCAATCGTCCGCATTCACCCGTCGAAGTTCTCTGGCGTGTCAACCGAGCGTATTGTAACCGAATTGGGGAAGATGTTCCGCGCTGACTCGTTCGATTCGTTTTACTATTTGTTTGAGCGTTTCCCTAATCTTGGGGAAGTAGTTTGCCAGCGTGGCACGATTTGGTTCGAGCCGACGACTAAATCCAAGTGATTATTCAATAACAGAAATAGACGCTCCCTGTCATGGGGGCGTTTTCTGTTTAAGTTTGCGGGGTATCCTACGAAACTTACAAAAAACCACTAACTGACAACCCACTGACCAGTTGCCATCATCTCTGCGAAGCCTTTGGGGCCGAGGAAGGTAACGCTTTCATTCTCGTTCTCTTCCGTCTCTGGGTTGTAGTCGGTCTGGGTGACTTTGAAGACCGCTTGCCCATCTATGACACATAACGAAACATAGGCGAAGGTATTGGTTTTGCGCTTTTGGAATTGGATTTCCATGATTGGAAAAGACTAGAGTAGATGGAGGTCGAGGTCAAGAAATTTTCTTCCCGACGACGAGTTGAGCGTAGCAGTAAGCGTAGCAGTAAGCGTCTCCGGTAGAACAATACCTGTAGCGATTGTCATTTTCAGTATCTCTCCAAAGTTCAATCAAATGACTCTTGCGGTTAATATTGTGCCAGTCAGATTCGCGGCATGGAGCCTTGACCGGATAACCCACAAAGACTTCCCTGATTTCAAGGGTCGCATTTTTGCGCAGTCGCGCGTGGTCGTCACGGAACACCTGCGCGCTGGTCAAGTCATTGAAAACAAAGAAGCCACCGATTTTGGCCTGATTCACTTCATTAAGGCTGTAGCGGAAGAATGATGGACAGACATTCAGGCCCGAAGATTCCAAGTCAATGCCCGCGCGGAAAGAGTAAAGGTTGCGGCCTATGCGAGCGAAAACTTTATATGCTTTCTTAATCATGGGAAAACGATACCACAGTAAATATCCGGGCGTCAATAAAAATGTTCGGACTTTCTGTAAGTTTGATGGGTATCCTTGTTAACTTACAAAAATTAAATCCTATGCCAAGTTTCGCCGTTGTCAATTGAATAGCGGCCCCAGTTTGCGCCGGGGCTTCCGCCTCTCGCGCTCCGATAAGCTAGCAGCGCGTCCTCTACGGTCGAGAAGGTTTTCCGCACTTCACGGCCCCTGTTATCAAAGTAAAAGAGGATAGTCATTTCCTGATATTGTCGAGGTCGCTGCAACGAAACTCCTTAGAGAACGGCTGCGAATCGAGATTACACGTCCAATTTTGGTTCGTAATATCTCCGGCCATGTTACAGGCAAACACGGCAGTTTTGGCTCCAGCCATCTTCGCGCCGCGCACGAGAGTCTCGGCAGTGTGAAAATCCGATTGTAAAATGAGTTGACGGACGTTTTCCGTTGGAGAGACTTCCGTGATTTTGAAGACGTTCGCGATGCCAGTCTGATAGACGAGTGCAAATGTGACGTTCGGATTCATATTACTTAACCTTTTCGATTTTGACGACGCTGCTCATGCCGACTTGGCGTTTGAGTAGCTCGCGCTGTACGGCGCTGGGATGCGTGGAGGGAGACATAAGGAAGTAGTTCACTCCGTTTTTCGTGTAAGTCACTTTAGCTTTCATTGAGGACAGCTTAGAGGATTTGGAAAATAAGTCAACAGTTTTTTCGATTATTTTTTAAGTTTGGTGGGGATACTGGTAAACTTACAAAAAAGAGCGGGCCTTTCGGCCCACTCGCAACTGTTACGGCCAAGCGGGTTTGTGGACGATACCCATTTTCATTTTCGCACCTTGGAGATGGGCGGCACACGCGGCGAGAGTCGCGGTGAAGTCATTCTTAAGTTGCTTTTCGGGATGCTGCTTTGTGCTATTGACGTTCACCAAGTAATCGCGCAACACAGCTTCCGGCGAAAACCGCTTGAGTTTATAGGGGTCGCCCGTAATAGCGTTAAAAAACTTCATGGCCTTTGACGGGTAATGCGTATAGTAAAAAGCGAGAGCAGCGGCCACGCCTGCGCGCCGAGTCTCTTTGAATGTGCGCTTCTCAAGCATCGTCTCAATAGCCCGACGGTTGCCTAGAATGAAATTCATAACCTCCTTGCGGGTGAAACGCATTGATTCCCATTTGTTCTCAAAGCGAAGCCAAACACGAGCCACGCCCGCCATTTTTGAGTAGGCAACGGCTTTATCACAACCCTCGTCCAAAGCGGCGACGATAGATGCTCCAATGCTGCGTGTTCGCCCGCCGTATCCGCTATAAACGGAACGCTTGACACCGAAAAGAACATCACACCGCACGGATATCTTGCCGTCAGCAATAGCAGCAAGGCGAGTTTGCCCGTCAATGATAAATCCAGTATTGCGTTCAAAAATCAACCGCGCGCCAGAATCTTCATCCCACTCACCATTGGTAATAGACCGCGCAATGCGCTTGCGCGCCTCGGCCCAATCAATCGGGCGGCAGTTAATAGGATTGTAATGTTCCAGAAGAAACGTCGCGAGTTCAGGAGTGATTTCCACCAAGTCTTTGCTCGTCCGTTGTGATGCAATAAATGGATTAACCATGTCTTGTATGTAATGGAAATACGCTTGGCCGTCAACTATTTTTTATTTATTTTTAAGTTTGGAAGAGTACCCACGAAACTTACAAAAAAAAGAAGCCAAGATTTCTCTCAGCCTCTTTTGAAGATTACCAATGTTTTGCGCTGGCAGGCAATCCACCGAGCGGCGCAGGTTCTACTTTGTCAACTCGCGTGGAGTATTGCTGATACTCATGCACGTAGGTATCGCCGTATTCGCCGTCGGGGCACAGGGGCGAAGTCACGAAGCAGAAATGTCTGGCAAATTTATTGCCCGTTTCCTTTTCGGGACTCTGGTACTTTTTCAGCACATTCCACGTCCAACCGACCATCGGCCCGAAGCCCTTCCAAACTTCATGGGGGTTGTTTTTGTTTCTGGTTTTACCGCAGAGGTTCTTACTCATGGGCTAAGGATGCCGGAAAGTTTTCAAATAGTCAATAAGTTTTTTTGGATTCTTCGCATAAGTTTGGAGGGTATCCGGGCAAACTTACAAAAGCAAACCCGCCATTATCGGCGGGTTGTGTGATTAGTGTTCGTGCGGAACATATCCGCGAGAATCTTTCCCATCCGCGCGCCAGCAATCAATTCCCGGCGTGTCTTTCGGATACTCGGAACGGGGCGAAACCTTGCCGCGCATATCCTTGTAATGCTCCGCCTCGGTGTCCTTATCCCATTCGGAATCCAGCCCGTTCCCGAGCTTGTGTCCTTTGTATTCCGTGCGGCGGAACGCGCCCTTGCGGATGATACAGAGCGAGCTTGCGACGTTGGCATGGCACCCGATTTCGTCGAGAACATCATTCACCATATCATTGAACGCGACCCAATCGGCACCCTCTAAATTCGTGCGGTGTTGGTGGGGAATCTTAACTGCGCGCACGGGGCAGGCATAGGGGTGATTCCCGCAATAGTCCTTTTTCTGATTCAAACGGACCTTGCGAATTTCTACCTTGCCGAAAGGCGTAGTCACTTCCGCATTGAATCGCGATTGCGCAAGCGCGAAACGGATTTTCGTTGCGACGGTTTCGACGTTTGAGCCAAGGATTTTTTTGATTACGAATGCCATAGGTTTTGTTTTATTCGATTTCCACTTCCAAGTCAAGGGAAAGAGCGTCAACCCAATCCAACCCACCCTTAGCGGAGCGGATAAGGGCTTTCCCATTATTCACAGAGACAATCTCACAGAGAGTGTGCGCGAAGCGTCCTTCATTCGCCCACGCTTTGACTCCCGGTTGGACATCTCTTTTCATGTCGTGAATATAGGGGAATGAGAGGAAAAGTCAAGAGCTAATTTCCGCCCATTAGTTGGCCGATTTCTTCCGCGTCGTAGAGGCTGGCGTAAATATATGTCATGCGCCCAATATAGTGGGATTTTTGTTTTTGTCAATAGATATTTTCGTAAGTTTTGGGGGTATCCTTGAAAACTTACAAAAAATTATTCCGATTCCATTTCCATTGCGCTGTCAACGTGGAAGTTATCGGCCTCGCGCTCGATTTCGGGGTGCTCGATTTCACCCTCGCACTCTTGCAAGCCGCAGATTGGACAGGGGCAGTCTTCCATGTTATTCGACCTCCGCGAATGGCGAGATTTTATCAGTGCAAACGACAAGAGACTTGCCGCTGGTGTCGCCCTTGGTTAGAGCCGCAATGACGGCCTCCGCCTTTTCCAGCGTAGAAAAGCGCCGCGCCCATGAGATACCAGTCCACCCATTTTTGCCAAGATAGGCTTGGTTTCCCGGAATTCGGATGACATAAACTGTTTTCAACGCTTTCATCTGGCAAAAGAATAGACCATTCGAGGCGCGGGGTCAATAGTTTTTTACATTTTTTCTACATCAAAGGAAATCTTGACTTTGATGGACGCTTTGAATTTGCACCCGCAAATGCACTCGACTACGGTAGAGTAATCCTCAATGATTGCTGGCGTATAGTATCCATCGTTATTGTCGTAATAGTTTGGCGAATACTTGTAATCGCAAACAGGACACGCGAAATCGCCCTCGACTCCTGAGCCGTGTATTTCTGCGTGCATCGCTCTTTTGATTTTGTTTTGGATTTCTTCGAGGGTATCGGCTTGCATGAATCCGGCTTGATAGTCGAGAAACGTAGCTAAGTCGTATCCCATTTCTCCCCGCACCGGACAGTGGCGCGTATAGAATCCTTTCTTGAATTCGAAAATTCTGTATTCGCTCTTATTCGGGGGATTCCCTTCTTTGCGAGCGATATATTTAGGATGTTCCATGCGGGTATCTAAGCCAATCGTACATCAAAAGTCAATAGTTTTTTAGTTATTTTTTGAGTAAGTTTGGAGGACATCCTGCGAAACTTATAAAAAAAGGGCAAACGCCCTAGATTTTGATGCGTTCGACCGTCTTGCGCAAAGCCTTTGCCTCGGCGCAGTCCAGTGCGGCGGCAGTCATCGCGCGCCACTCAGCGAGCTTTTCGGGCGCGACGCGGAAGCCTTTCCCGTTGTAATATCCAACGGCAACGCGCGTATGGAATTCTTCGACCTCTTTCCAGTTTTTGCTTGCGAAGTAGGAAGTCGGGACATAAAGCGAAACGGTATTTTTCCCACACGGGGAGGGAAGATTGCAATGCAGATAAATGTGCGGCGTCCCGTTGTCCTGTAACTCGTAGATTGCCCATTCAAGGCGGCGCAGCGCGGGGCGCATCACAGACTTGACTATCTTACTCCACTCGCCAAAGTAATGGCGGCGCACGCGAGCAAGGACGCCATTGCGATATTCGTATTTAGTAAAACTGTGGTCTTGCGGGCAGGTGATAAGAACGAGGCCCGTACCCTTTTCATTGATGATTTCGATGTCTGCTCCGTAAAGATACGGGGGCGTCGTTCCCTGCTGGTACGCTTGTGTGCCTACGGGGCGGAACGGGAAGAGCTTTTCCTCCGTCACGTCGCTAACACTGAAATGCTGATTAATAAACGCTTCCGCTTTCGGATTCAGCGCGAGCAAAAAAGCGCGTTCAATTTCCTTGAGCCATTGGAATGTCGTTTTCATGGCCGAACTATAAACAAATAGGAGTCAATGTCAACAGTTTATTTTTAAGTTTCGGGGGCATCCTGCTAAACTTACAAAAAAGAGCGGAGATTATGGATAAGCGTTTGGTTTTTGGTGTATTAGTATTTGATGATAGAATATACTAATATCCCGTCCTTATCTGGTATTTATTCAATAGTCAATACCAAAAGCGGCAAATGTTATGTTGGCAGCGCCATTGACTTAAAGAGGCGCGCTTATGAGCATCTTTCGTCGCTTAGGAAAGGCAATCACTTCAACCGATACCTCCAAAGGTCTTGGAATAAAAATGGCGAAGAGCTATTCAGATTCGAGGTCTTAGAACTATGTCAGCCGGAAGACCTATTAGATAAAGAAACTCATTACATCAAAAGCAAAGACGTTTACAACGCCTCAAAAGACTGCTCTACTTGGTTAGGGAGGAAACACACAGAGGAAACGAAAAGCAAAATCAGAGCGGCTAGAGCAAAACAAGTGATTCCTCCAGAGTCTTATGCTGCTGCGGCCCAAAAGCTCACTGGCAGAAAAATGAATTTCTCAAAAGAGACTATTCGCAAACTAAGTCAAAGAGCAAAAAACATGGACAGGTCATTTAGTCAAACAAAAGAGTTTCGAGAAAAGATTTCTTCTATCTCTAAGGCTAGACTGAGAAAAGTCGGCAGACCCTTCATCTGCAAACAGACGGGCGAAACCTTCTATACTACCGGAGACGCGGCAAACAAACTCGGGATATCTTCGCATAAGTCTGTCTGGCGCGTTTTATCTGGTCACAGGAAAAGCGTCAACGGCTTCACCTTCGAGTATCTAGGTGTCGCTTGAACTGAATCCAATACTTATCTGTGAGCGCCCGCTTCTTCGCATAATTCGGGCCAGCATTGTGACATCTGGCGAGAGATTCAAGGTCATTCTCGATAATCGCTCGATGAGCGTATCGGTTCATATACGCTGTGACAATTTGTCGCGCATAGTCCATATTCCGGCAATCCTCGTAACTTCCTCGCAGCCCTGCGTATTCAACCGCGTCCTGCCAATAGGCGCGGTGAATTTGAAAAACGCCGATAGCGCGTCCGTTGTCGCCATCCTTGGGCTTCATTTGACCGCCCGCCTCCTGTTGATGCAGGGCATAGAAAAACTTTTCGGGCAACTGCACGATAGTAACCGCTTGCGTCTGAAAAACAAACGCAACCAACATTAGAATATAGAAGGTGAACTTCATGCCCACAATGTAACAAATAGGATTGGGCGCGTCAATGGTTATTTTTGAGAATTTTTTAAGTTTAGAGGGCACCTCGTAAACTTACAAAAGAAAAAGTTGCTCGCATGGGAATCGAACCCACTTCTCTCGACAACCGACTAGCTAAGTCGGGTCAATCGAGTAAGGAATGCCGTGCGATTCGGTTGCAACTTCGTTCGCCCCGCTTCCTACCACGAGCAACAAATAGAAGCTAACATTTGCGGTGCAATTAGTCAATGGGAATTTTTAAGTTTCCAAGGATACCGCGCTAACTTACAAAAAACTAGCCCGAGCAGCGCGCCCGGACTAGTGCGGAATTTACTTGACAAGCTCGGGCGGCGCGTAGTCAAGTAAGATTTCGTCGCCAGAAAAGAGCGTCACAGGCTCGTTGCCGCCGCGCCCTTGGTTCGCCTTGGATATCCCCACGTACAGGTCGAACGTCCAGCGCGCAGTTGCTTCCTCGGCGGTTTCGAGAACCATGCCAAGATTACCGACAATGACTTTGAACATATTCTTTTGAGTTAGGGGCGGGAGGCTTATCCTGCCCGCCCCGGTGATGGGTTACTTGACGAGGCTGCGGATTTCCTTCATCGCCTTCTCCGTCGCCGCGCGGGCGCTGCGGAGTTCCTTCGCAGTGTCCAGCCAAAAATCCAGCGTGAGCTTCGCGGCACCAGTCTCCCCCTTGTCCACTTCCATCACCAGCGCGCGTGTTGCGAGCGTGCCAACAGTGACGTTAGCCCGCACGATGGGAAGAATAGCTTCGCTGTGCAGGTTGTCTGCGATTTGGTTTGCGTTCATTGTCTGTCTGTTTGTCGCGCCTCTCGCTTTCGTCGGAGGTTTTGTTTCTTGCGACGCCCAAAGTAAACCACGGCGCGCGTTTGAGTGCAACAATTATTTTGAAAATCTTTTTCATTTTTCCCCGAAAATTTGCTTGACTCTAAATAGGAAGATGAATTAGAATCCGCGAGTTTCGGCGTAAGTTTGAGGGGTTGGCGCGGAAACTTACAAAAAAAGGCACGCCCCCAGCAGGGAGCGTGCCAATCGTGGCGCGTCAATCGTCAATTGCCACAATGCTCTCGGCCTTCACCGTGAAGCATTTCGGCGCGTCGTCACTGTCGCGAAACTCCGACGCCAAGCAAAGCGGGCGAACCTCTTCCGCACTAGCCACCCTGCCGTCAATGCTATAGGTGACAACCGGACGAAGGTTGGCAAAGACCGCCGGATACAGCCTGACATAATCCACGCCCTTGTGCGCGATGGTGAAAGGAAACTGAACCCATTCGCCCCAAGGCAGGGATTCAACGTCGCGGCCTTCGGCCTTCACGCTGGAAAGGTTGGCGTAGTCAATGCCCGCACGGACAAACGTGCGCGTTGACTTGATAATGACTGAACCAACGCCCGCACGGGTTTTCATCACGCGCGACCATTGGACGCCGACGTGTTGGCCTTTGCGCGATTGGAGCTTCTGAACGATTTCGGAGGCTTTCATTTTTTGCTTTTTGTTAGTTGTTTGACCGACGCGCGCATGGTGGCTCATTTTTCTTTGAGTGTCAAGTCATATTTTTTTTGACTTTCCCCAGAAATTTACTTGACGCCAAATAGAAGAAAGATTAAACTCCCGCCCCGCCACGTAAGTTTCAAGGGCTGGCCCGCAAACTTACAAAAAAGGCGCGGTTTCCCGCGCCCTTGGCATCAGTCCTGCTTTGTTAGCATGGTCGGCACAAACGCGCCAACAAAGATGAACAGGGCGAGAAGCACAATCATGCTTCCCCCCGCTTGGCGAGCATCACCGCGCGCATGGGCGCGATTTCTTCGTGGATTGACAGAAGGAACGCCATCCCATCTTCCCATGTAGGGAAGAAACGCGCGGGCGCGGGCGTAGGCTCGCCCATTTCATCGGGCGCAACGTGTATCTCCGGTCTGAATTCAGACTCCGCAGACATGGCCGCGAAGTCGTTAGGTGTGGCTTGTGTGTGCATGGTGTGTGTTGTGTTGTGTGTTAATCCCGCAAGTAAACTTGCAAATCCTCTGCGTTAATCTTGGCTTCAATTTCCGCCATCATTTCAGGAGTAACGGCGAAAGGGAAGCCCGTTTGATAGTCAACGCAGGACAGGACAACGAATTTCTCCAATTCGACATAATCACTGCCCCTGTCAATACCTTTCGCGCCCCAATACTCATAAGCGCCGATACCGTCATTTTCAACGCGCAACTCTGCGTCAACGCGGATGTCTAGTTCGCCGTGCGCCGCTTCGATTGAGATTTTAATTTCACGATTCATCTTGGTGCAACTGTAGGCTAAGGAGCAAAGCGCGCAACTGTTATTTTCTTTTTTATTTTCGTCTTTTTCTATGGGTTGGCATGGTGTGTGCTGTAGAGTAAGTTTGAGGGCCAGCCGCCCAAACTTACTTTTTTTGAGAAAAGTCTTGCATCCTGTTACGTTGTCTGTATCATCCCGCCCTTTCGCGTGACATAAGGAAAGATTATCCTATGCCCTTAAAAGATTAGTGAAAAAAAGTGTTGCGTTTAGGTGTGGTCTGGTGCATTCTCTAATCGTTGCAAGTAACCAAGCCCGCGACGAAAGCGACGGGCGCAACGCCAAGACAGAAAATGAAAGCTAACGAAATTGTTTCCGCCCTCAAGACCCGCAAGGGGCAGCATGTCAGCGTGGAATGGAGCCGCACGCTCAAGACCCGCTCCGGTGTTACTCACGTCATTACCAAGCGCACGACGGCCTTTGTCCGCGCTGGTATTGATTACGCCAAAATGGCCAGTGTGAAGGAAGCCGTGGCCAGTGGCGAGCGTGAGGAAGTGCAGTCCCTTCCGTGGGGAGAGTGGACGGAATTCCCCTTCATCATTACCCACAAGGGCAACGACTATGTTCGTCTGTACCCTGCCACGTTCGCGAATTTGAAACCCTCGGTGCAGTATTTCCTCAACGGAAAGCAAGTCAGCGCGGAGGAAGTGAAGCCGCTTTGCCTGTCGTCTGAATTCCGCGATAAGGACGATGAAGCGCCCAAATGTTTCACGCTCAAAGCGGAAACTATCTTGAGCATCGGGGAGTAGCTTTCCTCTCCGTCGTGCGGGTGGGGCATCTCGAAAGGGGTGCCCCACTTTTTGCTTTTTATTTAAAGACGAATTTTCAGAAAACGGTACTAGGGGGCTTATATAAATCAATACACCCTCCCTTACCCTAATATTTTCAAAAATCTCCAAAATCCACCAACCTTCCTTTCTCAAAATATTTCTAAAAATCTCCCCGCGCTAGGTGTATAATACTATAGATGATACTCACTAAACAATGCTCTGACTGTGGTAAAGAGCTACCCTTGGATGCCTTTAATAGTCAAAAAAAGACAAAAGATGGAAAAAAGTACCGCTGTCGCGAGTGCGACAGAGCGTACAATAGGAAAAGGTACAAGGGTAATTCGGATAAGATTACTAGGCGGGCGCTGGAATGGCAGAAGAAGAATGTTGAGAAGTTGAAGGGGTATAGGAGTAAATGGTCTAGCTCTCCCGCTGGAAAAGCTAGGAAAGCCCTTTACAGGACACTTGAAAGGACTCTATTTAGTGAAGTTGATGCTGATAAGGGGTTGGGTTGTTTGAAGTCTGAGTTCAAGAAGTATTTGGAGTCTATGTGGGAAGATGGGATGACTTGGGAAAACTATGGTCGCGTTTGGAAGGTAGATTACATTGCGCCCGCTGAGTCTTTTAATTTAGATACTCAAGAAGGATTGGGTGCAATAAATAATTACACCAACCTGCGCCCGATATACAGAAAAACCGCCAATCCCAACGAAAAATAGAATAGCCGTGTAATATTAGATAGTTCTTTCGTAGTAACCTTAAATGAAAAAATCAAAAGACAACTCGCCAGTCGTCCCCCAAAGGGATAAGATAAAAGACAGTCTGAATATCCGAGAATTCAAATGGACCGACAAACAAAAAGAATTTCTAAAAATAGCACTAGATAAAGAAACCCGATTGATGTTTATCAACGGACCCGCAGGAAGTGCCAAATCCCTATTATCAGTATATGCTTCGCTTAAACTGTTAGCAGACAAGAAAGTATCCGATATCATTTATATCCGCTCCGCTGTAGAAAGCTCAGATAGTAAATTAGGTTATCTGCCGGGTACTGTAGATGATAAATTGTCTTACTATGGCGTGCCTTTCATTGAGAAGCTAGACGAATTGCTCCCGCGCCCGGAAGTTGATAGGCTCCAAAAAGAAGAAAGGATTTGTGTGCATCCAGTCAACTACGCGCGCGGAATGTCATGGAACGCCAAGGCCGTTATCTTCGACGAAGCCCAAAACTCAACGCAAAAGGAAATTGTAACCATTATGACACGTATTGGGAAGTTTTCGAAGTTGTTCATTTGCGCTGACCCGGAACAAACCGACTTGACTAATGGAAAAGTGGGCGGATTTACTAGGCTTTCTGCGCATTTAAAGGACGAAGACTCTTACAAGCATGGTATTAGGTACTTCGAACTCGAAGAGGATGATATTATGCGAGACGAGTTGGTTAAATTCTTGGTTAAGAAGCTAAAATCTATGCCGCCGCATGTTTAGAGTATCTTGAAGTTTTTGAGTTGACCGATTAGTTTGTCAGTCTCGTAGAGTTTAACTTCATTATTCTTAACGTATAGGAAGTATTTGTATTTTTCTTCCATAGCTAGTCTATAAATAGCTACCGCATTACGAAGTTGGCGGAACGCCACAAAATCAATGATGGCCGCATTGTAATTCTCTGCTGGCGGCGCTAGAATTGTTTTCTTCAATACCCATATTATATTCTTTGGGTCATCCACAAGTATCTTGTTATAAAGGATGCAGATGTCATTGTTATAGAAGGCATAACCCTTGTAGTTTTTTACTAAATTAAGGAAAGCGGGCCGCTTGGTTTGTAAGTCTTCGGGCCGCACTATGTATTGACTATCTGGATGGTGATTTATTAGTATTTCTTGACACTTAGCGAAGAAGTCGGCCTTCTCTTCTTTTTCCATTTCTTGAAATAGCTTTGGTTTAATCATAGGATGATATTTCATTTGGGATTCCGGTTTCGTAAATCCAACCCTCAAGGAAAAGCCCCGAAGTTGGCATGGGTAGTTTGGCCGCTTTGTCTAAGAACATTTTTCTGAGTGGCAGCATGTTCATTACGCGGCAGTAAACAGCTAATCTGTATAATGACTCTGCTCTAGCGGGGCTGGCTTGGTAAGCAAACAGATAATTCGCAATAATTTCTTGCGGCGAATAGCATTCTGGAAGAGTTGACATTAGATACGCCGCCTGATAGTAGCTTTGGAAGACTTCTTCGTTCCAATATCCCATTTTCGCCCGCTCAAGGTATTTTTTTATTGCGCTCTTAAGATTCCCAGAATCGCGATAAGATTGGGCTAAATAGAAAGTATATCTGGATATAAGAAATGGGTCTTTCTCGGTCTTCAAAGCTTCTGTCAATACCATCACATCGTTGATGAATTTATTAGACTTGTTGCGGGCCGAGTCCTGCACTGGAATAGTGTAAAAACCTTTTACACTTTCGCGCGTCCCCTGAACTTCTAAGTATTCATGTAACACGCCTTTGTATTTTTGTTCATACTTATTTGAGGTTAGGGTAGGACGATAATACTCTACGCCGCCATACTTAGTTTTTACGTCGTAAGTATCTGCTGTTAAGGATTTTTTGAATTCTTGTATGCTAATTGATAGGTCATACTCTAGTATCTCATCTGCATCTATCATTAGGAAGTAATCTATCTCTTGGTGTTTGTGGGCTAGGGCTAGGGCTTCTGTTCTATTGTGAGCAAAATTTACCCACGCGCGCTGATGTATCTCATACATCTTTCCGCTCTTTGTCAAATACATTGCGGCCCGTAAGATTGTATCATCCTTTGACCCAGTATCCACTAACAAAACGAAGTCAACTAGCGGCATTACAGAGGCGAGGCATCTTTCTATGATGTGTCCTTCATCCTTCATTATTAGACATAGGCCGACTTTTTTCATGTGTAGTTATATTTATAATATGTTTTTTCTGTAGATATTTACAGATATGTTTTATTATACTTATGGCTTCAAAATTTTGTCACGAATGCGGAAAAAAAATCTTAGACCCGTCCGCGTCTTTTTGTAGTGGGTGCGGGACTAATTTAAGTAGTCTCTCTCAAACTCGCCCAGTCGCGCCGCCAAAGACTCCGACCTTTACTCCATTTTCTCCTGAGAGAGACGATGACGATGATGACCTACGAGTTGACCGGGCTTCTTCTTTATCTGATTTGGGTATTCAAATTGACAAGCTAGACATAGAAGTAAACCTCCCCCGCCAAAATCAAGAAACTGTCGCTGGTGTTATGTCCACGGGGCCAATCGGTGGAGAGCCGGGAAGGATTAAGCTTTCGAAGGCAGAGAAGAAGAAACTCGACAAAGCAAACATGGCTGCGTTCCAACAGGAAGGGGCCGCTGTGCGTCCGAGGGTCAATTCTAGGAAGAACTCAGAGGACTAATATATGACATACTTTGTTATTGATGTTGAGTCCGTGGGGCTACACGGAGAAGGATACGCTGTGGGAGGAGGGTTATATCTTGATAATGGAGCATGTCTCTGGGGATTTAGATTAGCCTGCCCAATAAATAAATGCGCCGGAAGCGATGATGATAGACAATGGGTAAAAGACAATATCCCTCTCCTAGAAGTGACCCACTCATCTCCCAAGGCTATGCGTAATGAGTTTTGGAAGCTTTGGATGAAAGCTAAAAAAGACGGAGCAATCATGGCCGCTGATTGTGGTTGGCCAGTTGAAGCGAAATTTCTTTTGGATTGCATAAAGGACGACCCTTCTAGGAAATTTGATGGGCCTTATCCATTCGTGGATGTAGGTTCTGTATTGCTTGCTAATGGACTAGACCCTTTGAAGAACTATGATAGAACTCCTAGCGAGCTTCCAAAACATGACCCCTATGCAGACGCCAGACAGTCAGCTAGGCTTCTGACGGAAAATTTGAAGTAAACAAATGGCACCCAATAAACCTACATTCGAAGAATCCCTAGATATAATCAATATTGAGATATCTAAACGAAGACATAAGTGGAATCTTACTTCTTTGGCTTGGTTAGATTGGGATGACGTATCACAAATAATCAGAATCCACATTTTCAAGAAGTGGGAACAATATGATACATCTAAGCCATTACAGCCTTGGTTGAATACCATCATATCCCATCAAATTAAAAACTTAATCAGGAATAATTACTCGAATTATGCGCGACCATGTTTGAAATGTGATGCGGCAGAACCCAATGACGGATGCAGGATATATAACGAACAGTGTTCGGTATGTCCTCTGTATGCGGAATGGGAGAAGCGCAAGAAAAGAGCCTACGATGTAAAAATGGCAGTCTCCATCGAAAACCACGAGAACGAAATAAGAGAGATGCCCGACGAACACTACGACGCCGACACCAAAGCCCAAGAAATTCACATCAAAATCAAAACACTATTAAAGCCCTTAGAATACAAGATTTATAAGGGTCTTTTCATAGAACATAAGACCGAGGCAGAAGTAGCCAAGGACGTTGGCTACATCACCACGGAGAAAAACCGGAATCCCGGTTACAAACAAATTAAGAATATTAAACGCGAAATCATCAAAAAAGTCAAGAAATTGATAGAATCAGGGGAGGTTGATATTTAATGGACGAGGAAAAGGTAGAGAAATCTTTAACGGACGACCAGAAAAGGGAGATTCTTCGGATGTTTAATAACCCGAAGGAGCCTCCGTTTTTAAAAGATATAATTCAAAAACTGTTCGGAGATGGATTAGATGGGAGAAGTGACGAGGGGAAATTAGTAAAGGAATATTTATCCACCCTTCAATTAAAACCCAGAACATCAAAAGATAATGTCTTAAAGGAGGTTGAGGAGCTTTCTGAGGATGATAAGCTTTTCATAGCCAACAACGCTAAGAATATGAATGCTTTGGAGATGTCTAAGATTCTATTTAAGAATCCTTCTCTAACCAACCTTAATAAAGAAACTCGCATTGTAAATGAATATTTAAAGACGCTTGACCCAAAAGCTATATACAGCGACACAGAAGATATCCCAGATGGTAAATACGAGCCGCCGAAGACCTTAGATAAGATTTTGCGTAAAGTAAACGAATATATCCACGACGGTATAAAAAAGGAGGATATGACGGCAAAGCAGAAGAAGAACTTGGAAGCCTTGATTGGCTACATGCACGTCTATCGCTTTATCCATCAAATAAATACATATCAGAAGGCCACGGACAGAAAATTATTTGAGGATAGCTTTATCCGCTTCACTTATGACAAGGGTGACCTAACGCAAGAAGAAACGAACCAGTATATTACCCTTTGCTCCGATGTCGTGACAGGAGCAAACATCCAACGACGAGTCGAACAGCTACAGGCCATGTTAGAGCAAATAGCAGAAAGCTCTGACCCAGAACAAGTAAAAATCTCTATGGGTTTGGTCGAGGCAATCAACGCCGCCAATACCGAACTTAACCAATGCGCGTCGAGACAAAAACAGCTTTACGCCGCGCTAACCCAAACCAGAAGCCAAAAGCTCAAAGAGCAAATACAGGAAAACGCCAGCATATTGAATCTCGTTCAACTTTGGAAGGAGGAAGAGTCGAGAAACCGCCTGATTCGTTTGGCACAACTACAGAAGGAGTCTATCAAGAGTGAAGTAGAACACTTGTCTTCTATGGAGGAAGTAAAAGCTCGAATCTTGGGACTATCAAAAGAGGAGGCTATAAATGGATAAGGATAGCCCGATTTGTCTAGTTTGTAAGGAGGACTTCTCAACAGAGGCGGGCCTTCATAGGCACGTTCGCGCGCATGGGATGCGCCTTGCGGAGTATTACCAGAAGTTCTTCCCAAGGTACGATAAATATACAAAAACAGAACTCATTCACTTCTCAAATAAGACACAATACTTTTCCTCAGAATTCAACTCCCGACGTAATCTAGTATTGTGGTTACAGTCGCTCCCTAAAGAAGAGTTATTAATAGAAGGAGCGAGGTTACTTACCAACAGGAAACTGGCTAAAGGTCTAATTTACGCCCCGACTCAAGTAGAATTGAGGTCAGTAACATTGCCGGGTATGAAGTGGTACAATGATAACTACGAAGAGGGATATCATAAGCTATGTGCGAGACTGGGCTTTAGCCCAAGATTTGAATATTACGAATTCCGCAATTCGCCCGTAGATTTGTCCAAGGACAAGATAATCGTTGATACTAGAGAGCAAATACCACTTAGGTTTATGCGGCCCGTAGATATTCGGTGCCTGAAATTTGCCGATTACAAGATGGAAGACGACGCTAAGACATGCAACTGCTATATTGAAAGAAAGTCCCTTGCTGATTTTTATGGAACTCTCGGCGGCGGATACGAAAGATTCAGGGCTGAGATGACTCGCGCCAAAGAAGCTAACGCATATATCGTGGTATTGGTAGAGGAAGTTTACGAAAACATATATAAGTTCCCACGCCGCAAAAGCCTGAAAAACAAAACAAAAGTCTCGGCGGAATACATTATGCACAATGTCCGCGACCTTATCCAAGAGTTTCCCAATATCCAATTCCTCTTTGTTGACGGAAGAGTGGTAGCAGGAAAGGTCGTAGAAAAGATTTTCAGTTATGGTTGCGAAGTCCCGAAAGTTGACCTGCAATACATGTACGATATAGGAAAATTATAAACAATGTGGTACTCACCAGAAGGTTACAAAAAAGA